>Ga0123342_1008120_pt1 | contig 13437 bp, 6 predicted proteins | sample Turbeawhitnodule_FD_89960 | JGI IMG/M metagenome (GOLD analysis project Ga0123342, IMG submission 89960) | Root nodule microbial communities of legume samples collected from Mexico - Turtle bean Mexico white nodule | ecosystem: Host-associated > Plants > Roots > Nodule | place: Mexico: Nepantla...
CTAGACGCTCCATTTGGAAGACTAGACGCTCCTTTGAGAGGCTAGACGCTCCTTTGTGAAGCTAGACGGTCTTAGTCTTTTGGCTTTCATAGTGTGGTGAGCTTGGGCCCTCTTCCATCAGTTGGGTTGTAGGTGGCTATTGAAATTATGGAAATTGTAAAAAGTTGATGAGAGAAGTAACGAGTGTAGCTTAGTGACACACAAATTTGTGATAGAAATTGGTGAGATCAAGAAATTCATGTAATTTCGTGAGTGAACGTGGTTGAGGAGAATCTGTGATAGTATTAACTTTATTTGAGTTAGGTGCAACTTCCTTAGATGAAATGATATGTCCTAAGTAATAGATGGAAAAATTGCACCTTAGACTACTTAGTAAAAGATTATTGTGTTTCTAACAATTCTAAAACAAGTTGTAAGTGAGTAATATGATCCAACTATAGATCAAAATATCATTAAACGTAGTGCGAAAAGTTGTCGTAAGTGAGTAATATGATCCAACTATAGATCAAAATATCATTAAACGTAGTGCGAAAAGTTGTCTTGTGTGTGTTCTTGCATGAGTCTTATTTGGTGATACATGAGTAGTTGAAAAAATTGTTATTGCAGTTGAAAATAAATAAAGAAATGAGAATTGTTATTGTATTTGGAAAATAAATAGAGAAGTTTTGTTGTGATTTTGGAAAATAAATTCATATGTATGTTGTGAAATCATGCAAATAACCATTTAATAACTTGAAACGTGAAGTTTCCCTAATAAAAATAAATTAAGTTATTGTTTAGATTACAAAAACAAATTAATCAAACTCATATTTAATCACTTATTCCTACTTCAATCATACATTCCAACAACAACCACAATCTCCAATGCATCATCACCTTTTTTTTTTTTATCAGCTTATCTCATTGCCAAATACTCCATCAGCATAAGTCAATTTTTTTTCCCACCTTATCTTCACCTCTACTAAAATCAACCAACACTGGCAAAATCAAGCTATGCAATACTCTTTTTCAAATCAAAATTGCAAAGGTATTTTGGAGATTTAAAAAATTTGTATAATGCAGGTTCCAAAATATATACTGCAGGAAGCAAAAGCCAGGGTTTTGCTTGCTTCTCCAATTTTGGGTCCGGCTGCTCAGTCCATTTGTTTGGGCTTACAGATCCATTTATATCTATTTTTGGGCTATTACTTTCTAAACCAAAATAAATTCATCCTACACTCCCAATTTTGGTGAAAGAACAAAACTACCCTTGCAATTATAAAGAAGGAGCAGATGAACGTAATTTTACATAGGAGCATGGAGCATAATCGCTAGAATCACACACTACATGGCACCGGTCAAAAAAATTTACACGGACAGTTTTGATATTTCAATTTGTAGCGGGTGTAAGGAGAAAAAGTCATGGTGCAGAAAGCAACAACACTCTTTTTGTAATAATTGACGAGTTATGGAAGTATAAGAACAAATGCATTTTTAAGAATGGATTGGTGGATATGTAGAGATACTTACCGTAACACAACTAAAAGTATAGTCATACATTAATGCAAAGGAACATTTAATAAATTTTTCGTACTTAAAAATAGTGTATAAATCATTTGACATGCTTAAGATTTTATAAGAGCTAATTGTGGTATACAAGGTGCACTAATCCCCTGTCTAACTTTTATACTATAAAATGATAGGAACATTCTTGAAATGGTTTGTATGTTTTAATTTTTTTTCTGATAATTTTTTTTTGGACAATCTCATAAAATAGTTATATATATTATAGGCCACTCAATATTTTCTTAAATTATAAGTTTTTTTTAACTATTTTGTATAAATGATAATTTTTATTTAATAAATAATATTTTGTATAAGATAATATAGTATTTATAGCATTTTTAATTATATATATAATATAGCTTAATGCATATTTATATTTTTTATCATAAAATTGAACTATAAATACTGGTAAATTTGATATGTTGTATTATAAAGTCAAAAGTTATTCCATTTTGTCTAACTTATTTCATTTCTAAATCGGATTGAGTTTATGATTAAATGATTCAATTAAAAATTTGGCTTAGATCATAACAATGACAAACTTCTATGTTGTGATAAAAATAATAAGTTTTGAAAGTTCCAACACTTAATTAATCTTAAGTTTTAATTATATTTTAGTTCTATATTTTTTATTAAGTTAAATAAGTTTTTGGTACTTTAAATATTGACCTACATTAAAATTGGCGCCTTCAAGTTTTTTTGTATTCAACATTTAATAAATATATTTTTTGGGTGAGAGATATTATGTTACTTTTGAATTAATGCTAATCTTGAGGGTGTTTTATTTCAGTGTACCAACAAACATTACACAAAGATGCTTTTGAAATTACAAGAAACTTATTTTACTATTTTTCATTTGTGTTATTTTTATCCTCTAATAGTAATTACGTATTTTTTTCACATTTTTTTCTTAATTTTTAAAATCGAATTCTTAACCGGAACTTTATTAAATAATTAACAGAATATTTGACAACCTCCACCACTCTACAATTTTAATTCTTTGTCTAAAATTTTAGGTTTTTGCATGAAGTGAAAAAAATACTATTTCTTCATACTATGAATCAGGTATACTCAAACAGGTTGTCAAAGAGAAAACTGATTTTCTAAAAAACACTACAAATAATAATAATAATAATAATAATAATAATAATAATAATAAATAAATAGAAAGAAATGAAGTGGTTGTGTCTCCATTGTTTTAGACCACAAACGTATGTATAGTTTGTATTTAGGAAAATAAATTTCAATTGTTTGAGACCACGTTTATGCAGGCTATTGAAGTCGTTTTCCATTGTTCTAGACCACGTATATCTTTTCCCATTGTTCTTGGTAAAGCTAACACAAACCCACCAAATACCTTATTTTTTTGGATAGCCAAATGAAATGGGCATCGTCCGAAAACTGTGTTCTACTTGGAACAACCTCAAAGTTTTCAGATTGGGCAACAGGAACAGTTACAGTTATAATAATTTCAGTTCCTTTAATATATCCATTGACCCCTTAAACCCATCGTCTTCCAATTCCTTCCTCACTCATGGAATCCACGTGTTTCAATGCCCTGTAAGCCACATTCTCCCTATGTTTCTAATATTTCTACCTTCTGTGTTATACTATTGCCCCATGCAATGCATATTACGAGTCTCCTTTTACAATTTTTTTCTAATGTTGTTGTTTTCTGATAGGATACGGTTGGAATTGTAGCCAAGATATCTGATTGCATTGCCACTAGGGGTGGCAACATTCTCTCTGCTGATGTTTTTGTACCTCAAAATAAACAAGTCTTCTACTCTAGAAAGTACTCTCAGTATAATCTTTTATATATGCATGTAGTGTTTTGCACACACAAACAAATTTATTTACAGTGTTCAACCTTTGCAGTGTTTTTGTTTTTGATCCTGTTCTGTGGCCACGAATGCAAATGGAGGAGGATTTCCTAAGGATCTCTAAAACATTCAATGCCATGAGATCTGTTATAAGAGTGCCAGCTCTGGATCCTAAATATAAGATTGCTATTCTCGCATCAAAGCAGGTATGCATTGATGTTTATGAGAAAGAAACATCTTTTAATGTAGATATATTTATGTAATGCAATGTGTGCTAAAATAAAGGTTTCTTTATATTGTTGCAGGACCACTGTTTGATTGATTTGTTGCATGGATGGCAGGATGGAAGACTCTCAGTGGATATTACTTGTGTAATTAGGTGGAATTTCAGAACTATGTAGCTAAATTGATTTGTGCCTATCTAATTATTTGGTTTATTCTGAATTACTGTCTTCCTTCAAGTTAATTGTTTACTTGATGCATTCAACAGTAACCATTATAGAGTTCCTGAAAGTGAGGTGATTCGTTTTCTTGAAATGCACGGTGTTCCTTATCATTATTTAGGAGCAACAACAAAGAATAAAAGGGAAGAGGAGATCTTGGAGCTGGTTCAGAACACTGATTTTTTAGTACTTGCGAGGTATATTCGGGTAAATAACTTGATTACTGATTGTTGTATTTGGTTTTAAACTCTTGAAATTAGAAGTCTTTTTCTCAGAGCACTTATCCGTTCCTAAAGACGGAAAAACACGTGTTTTAGTTATGATTATCAGCAGCTATAGCATATGTTATGTTACTTTTTGGTTGAATTGATGGTGAGTATTAAGTTGAAGATGAACATTTTTTTATTGATTTATTATTGTAGATACTATCCAACACTTTTTTAAGGAGTTATGGAAAGGATATAATTAACATCCACCATGGCCTGTTACCATCATTTAAGGGTAGCAATCCATCTAAACAGGTAACATTTCATTGGTTAGACTATATGTTCATCATACCTTCATAATCAAATGTGTAAGTGTTTAATATGATTGATTGTTTTGGCAGGCCGTTGATGCAGGTGTGAAATTAATCGGTGCAACAAGTTACCTTGTGACTGAAGAAGGACTTGATGCTGGACCTATTATTGAACAAATGGTGAACACAAATTTTTAGTACTTACTAATCTCTTGTATACATGCCATTACTAGGAATCATCATAGCCATAAGATGGAATGAAGCAATTATTAGTTCACATTGGTGTGATGTATGCTATGTGCCAGTAGTTCTTGACTCTTGCAGATTATGAGTAATAAGATAAGGACATTCACTTTTATAGCCATTTACTTATTGAAGAGATTCAAAAAAATTGTGTGTTTTCTGTGATGATTTGGTTCAATGTGCATTGCAGGTTGAAAGAGTTTCCCATAAAGATGACTTGCAGAGCTTTGTGCAGAAATCAGAGAATCTTGAAAAACAATGTCTGTCAAGTGCTATCAGATCTTATTGTGAGCTTCGAATACTGCCATATGAAGAAAATAAAACTGTTGTATTTTGAGGACAAACCAATTATACTTGTAATCCTTATAAATCCATACAATTATCTACGTGGAAAGCTAAAGACGACTATAAGATAAATCTCTCAATAAGCTTTTGATAAGTAAATTCGGAGATTTTGATAATTGATACAAATTAAAAAGAAAAAGTTAAATGAAACTTATATAAAAGTATTATTGTCAAATTTTTTATATTTTTATTTATTCGAACCATCAGCAGTAGTGAATATATATTTTTTTATTGTAACAGAATTTCATGATTCTGATGTAACCAAATTAGTAAGTTCCATTTTCTACTCAAAGACCAATCCAACATCATAAAATTTCATTTTTGTCTTAAAATATATAAAATATTTTTGGAATGAATCAACTAAAAAAGTAAAAATAATTGTTATACATGGAAGAGTTTTAGAAAATAATAATTGTTATAAAAGGTAACAAATTTAGCACACTGTACTTTTCTTGATTAACAATAATCCATAATTTTTTTTAATAAATAGTGAAATCTGTTAAAGTAATTCGTGACTCCGATTATTGGTGGTTGTGACGTGCATTAGAACATGTTATCATTAAATAAAAAAGAAGGTTTAAAAAAAATAAAGTTATCATTAAATAAAAAGAAGGTTTTAAAAAAATAAGCATGTGTTATTAGTGTAAAATTTTAAACAAACATAAGAATATTTTAAATATTTTTATAGAAATTGGAAGAGAATTACTATAAAAACAGCGTCTACAAATAATCTTTCTTACCCGAAAATAAAAAAGAATCCCACACTGTTCCATCTGTTCTTCTATTCTTCACTGTGAGACTAGTTTTACATTCATTATAGTATAATTCGAAAAATATATTTAGTATAAAATGTATTTTTTCTTTAAAATTATATTTTGAAATATAAAATTTGGAAGGTATTTTGGAAATATTTTCTAAATTTTACAATCCAAAATATATTCTTAAAAAATTATTTTATATTATGGAATCCAAAAGATACTTCTAAATCTGATTATACCTTTCAAATTCTATAATTTAAAATATACTTATTGAAAAAATAAATTTTAGATTGTAAAATTGAGAAAATATCTATTTTTTACAGATTAAATGCTTTTTTTTTTGCAAGAAGAAGCATACCTGTAACTTTCATTTTCTGTGAAGTGTATTTTGTCCCCTCACTTGGTCATTTAATAAAGTCTTTGGTTTATTAAAAAACAATATTCAATAGAGACTACTCCATTTAGTACTTAATTGGTGCTGCTCCAAAGCATTTGCGTTCTAATCTAACCATAATAAATCTGTATTAACATAAACCATTATGATTCTTTTCGTTGAAATCCATTATATGATCATACAATAATGATAAATAAATTATTTTACATTTATAGTATATAGAATGGTGTGGATATAGGATCTCTTTTACTCTTTTTTTTAATTATTATATTTTTGAAAAATAAATTATTTAAGTATCATTTTAAAGGTTAAAAAAATATTCTTTTACTCTCTTTTTATTTAAACAATATTTCAAATAAAAGAAGGAAATATTTGTAAGGAAAAAGTAAAAATAAAATAAGCTATTTAATTAAATAATTTAAATAAAAGAAAGGTTGATGTGAGAGGTAGTAGTTTTTTATATCTGAAACGGGTTTTAACACTTATTGATTTGGCATTGCTATTAACATGAATGGTCACAAGCAACCCCTGGACATAAACAGTAGTGTTTCTTTGCTTCTGTAATGTAGGCTTGTAGAGGTAGCCTTTTTTTTGACAAAATTTGTTTTGTTCACTCTTCTAGATCCTACAGGAATATACAATTCAAACAAATCATGTACTGCTACTAATACTTAAATATTCTAGAGAATGCTCTGTTGCTTCAACAGTGTTGACCCTACGAAGTAACATATCTATCCCATCAACCCATTTTTGCTTATGGAGTTTGTTCTGGCACTTAAATTCTAGAAGACCTTGTGCAGTTTTGAGCCCAAAATATAGCTCTTCCGATGCTTCCCTTTCTTTTCTATATGGCCATGCATTATCTTTATCACACACTCCATACACCACACCTGCTACAGCATATATGTTACTCGGAATCAGCAATTGAGCCAAAATAACAGAACAGAACATAAGAAATATTTGCAGCATGTTGTTCTTATTATAGTTGAAATAAACAACTGCAAAAGGATAAGGATAGGTGCGTGGTTGTTAAGAGGTTTTGATGTTAGAAGGGCTTACATTTATTCTTTTTGGAGAAGGCTCCTCCAACGTGCTTACTTTTGATCTTAATTTTGACCTGAAAACAAGATTCTTAATCAGATTGTTGTCTATAATCTATAAGAAAGAAGTTGCCGCCCCCAAGATAAAAATATGTTTGTAGGTCAGCGTTTAATACTGTACCTGGCATTTCTTGATATAAACATGGACATGTCTCCATCGTAAAGTGCCTGAAGAAAAGTACATTTATCAAACGTGGAAATAATCACAACCATAAGTAACACAATTAAACTAGGCCTGTGTAAGGAATTCAATTCTTGAGACTACTTCAATTTAAAAAATTGACAAAGGAATGCTTGTCTTTTATTAATGTGAGGACTAAGCTAAGATTTTAGTTGTTCTAGAATCCAAATTTGCCAATGTTCATAATCTGAGAAACAAGTTTCTCATACAGTAAAAAATTCCAATGCTATGAGCCAAGAATTACCTTTTTCTGTGAGCTGCAACAAATCCCCCAGACATGGTGGATGACGTTCCAACATCTGACCGTCAAACGCACGAAGCCAATGCGGTTCCGCTATCACTTTATCATACGGACTTATTGAAGCATTCTTCTTTGCTTCTTTTGGCAATCTAGCTGTAAGAGCTGCTTCTCCTCGCAAAGCTGATATGCATACACATAATGTACCAAACAAATCATCAATATTTCAATATACTGTTGCATGTTTCACACTGTACCTCACAATTCGACAAACATTTTGCAAGCATAGAGATAGAACAGTTAGTAATAATTAATTACCTGTTGCAGCTGCTGCCGTGAGAGTCATTAGATCACCAGGGGTCTGAATATCAACAGCGGACCTGACGGTGGCCGCCACGCGCTCCCGATCCGCGCCGGCCAACTCCGCCATCTCAACGCAATAAGACGCCAAGAGTTGCGTGGCGGAAGCGAGAGCAACGTCCAATTTAGAACGACAGCCTCCGCGAGGGTCCTCTGTTGCGGCCACCGCAGCCACCGCGGAGGCCAACCCCGCAATGGACAGCGCCGAATGCACACGCGCGTTCTCCGCACGCGCCCGATCTTTCTTCTTAACGGTAACGTTCGTGCTCCCATACTGCTTCTGATGTAACCACTTCCCAATCGCACCCATCCTTCGACAATTTCCAGAAACTATTATTCTCCCTCCCTGCCAGCACAACCAAAAACACTTACAACAACTTCCACAAATTCGCAATACCATTTTATTTTGTACATTTATGAACACTAATTTTGATTGAATCAGATAAGGACAGAAATTTGATTGAATTGGATAGAATAACAAAATAGCTGTATTATCAAAACTCAAGCTAGGTAAATTGAAACAAACTTTGTAGCACTTGATTCATATCATATATACATTCCACGATACATAGCATATAAAATAATGTTATCTTATCTTCGAGTTCAATCAAATTTGATTAGTATTTTGTTGAAACTGTTTGACTTACTGCTAATTGAGATGCGGAAATAGGTTCTTGCAATGTGTCGGCGCTCGTATCGAGAAAAGCTTGCTTTTGTTTCTCTGAGAGAGCCTTTGAGATTTCCGAGGCAGAGAGACTCCATGACCTGGACAAGAACTCCATGGGTTCACGCGGTGTCGGTGGCTCAGCCAACGGCGGCAAGGATGACACCAGTTTGAATTGCTCACTCTCCTGCACATCCTCCGAAGCTAACTCCAGCCACGACCCATTTTTCCAAGGTGGAAAAAAACCACCTTCCATGTTTCTTTTCTTCTGTAAAACCTTCGATAATCTAAAACAACAAAACACGAACTTAACCCAATTAACCTCACAATCGAAACAAAGATATATAACTTCATAAACCAATTTCTATTTTCAGATAACACGGAGAATGAAGAGAGTAAGATACCTCCTTGAGCTCTGAACCACCACAGATTCAGGTGCGAGTGAGAATTCACTACAGCTTTCAAAAAACCAGGTTTGGTGTAAATGTTAGGAAGACATAATCCTGGAGAAGCGGGTATTGTTCGTGGAGAGACACTGTTGTCGATAACGGAAAAATTATTGATAATTTAGACGATAGAGTTAGAATTAAAGGTGAAGAATACATTACATGATATAGATATAGATAGATAAGTGATATGTCGTTTTACAACGTGGATTTAATTAACGCGCAACGTAAGTACTTTCGGTTGTTGGATATTGGAATGAAATGAGTGTATACAGTGCAAGACTATAACTAGTCAATGACGGTGGAGGTCGGTGTTGTCATATATATTCTTAATTTCTCTCTCTATACACAAGTTCATGATCACGAGAGGGGCAAAATCACAAGGTTATGTTCTCTAATTCCTTGTACGTCTTCGTATAACATTGTAATGCGCCAAAAACAAATATTATAAGTCTTTGGCCAAACACCATTAAGTTTTTATTAGGTTTCAAGGTTACAACGCATGTTTGGTATTTTGGCATATGCATTGGTTAGGAGGCCATGCAAATCCCAACAATTTGAAGTTTTGAGCTATGGATATTCGATTGGGATAAGACTCGAATCACTGAAGTACCACTGATAAGGATTTCGAATGCAAACATAAATAACTAAACCCCAAGTGTCTCCGACTGTACAATCAAATACTAACAACATTTTTTATACATTTGAATGGAAACAGCTTTTTTTATGATTTTAAGCACAGTAAAAAATAAACAACGCTTGTTCTGGTTTGCTTCCACCTGTTGCTGTCATTCATCTGAGTAATAGTCTTTAAAACCATGGACTCTGCACACGGATCTAACGTAAGCAGAAACAAAAGCGACCATGCAGAAAGTGTAGTTCCATTTTGCATGTCTCTAGAATAGCAGAGAGAGAGAGATACTCTATGATTATACTACTAGAACTGTCCAATTTCCATTGCTTACACGTGATATCCATGTTACCAATAAACTTGGGTTTCTGTGACAGTCAAATGCAGTGTGCCAATCACTCAACCTCCTCATTATAACACTATTAATTAATCATATGAAAAATATGTGTAACATTTTCCCATAAATGCTTTGGAGTTATAACATAGCAGTGTGTCCGTAACTGTATAAATAATATTTTCTTTTCTTTTTTGACCATTGGAATTTTATTTATATATTTTTTTCTTAATTTTTACATTTCGTTGCTATTGATTTTTCATTTATAAATAACATTAATTATTAAAAATTAGCAGAATTGAGTAATTGTATATGTGAAGGAATCTTAATAAATCTTACCTAAACTGTACTATATATTAATTTTGCAGTGTGTAGTGTTACTCTCCATCGATCTTATCCAAACATGACTACAAGGTAAAAAGATTCTTGAACCCTTTTTTTTGTGTGTGTTATATTATAAGGTACATTAACTATGCGTCTTTTCATTTTGCCTTTGATAAAGCAAAAGTATATGCAGAGGTCACTTTGAATGAAGTGTTTTGGTGGCAACAGCAGGCACTCGCTTTCAATGGGCCAGTGTGAAAGGTGAGTGATCACAGGCTGGTGTTGAGCCAAATGGTAGAACAAGAATGTGTGATGTTATTAGAGAGGTTATATCGTGCAAGTTAGGCACACAAATACACATTCATGTGACAATGTCTTCAACCACGTACCACTGTTACATCTTCAACCCAAATAACTGAAAGTTACATCTTACCTACTCCATCTTCACCTCACTCATCAACAATTTTCAAAACCTATATATACTTACAACACAATATTATACTAAGATGCGTGTCAGATTCAAATTCAAAAAAATGCCATCATGCCTACAATATTTGAGGGAAAAACAGTGAAATACATTCATTTCTACACGAGTACTCATAAAAAAACTAACACATGTATTCTTAATAATTTGATTTTATGTTTAACTCAATTTGTAAGATTTGTTTTGGAATATGAGATTTGTTCCCATGAATCAGTCTTATATCTAATTGATATATGATCTCTAACACACCTTCTTTACGTCAAATCATGTATATAACTAAATATTTATGATTGATTCGATAACAATCCAATAGATCTAACATAAACTCTAGTTATTATAAACTCAAAATTAATATGATATTATCTTAAGGAGTGATTTATAGAAATAGTTAATTAATATTGTAAATGTAGTTTACTAGCACGTTTACCCGTGCAACGCACGGTAATTTTTTTAATATTTTATATTTAAATATTAATATTAAAATTAATAAATATATTTAGATATATATAAATTATTAAGGTAATGAAATAAAATTAAATATATTGCAATAGAATAAGTTTACATACTTTTTAAGTATATTAATGAATTTAATATAACATAACATAAATAATTAAAAATTCATGAATATATTTTTGCCATAATAAATACATTACAATACAATAACAACACAATACAATAATTTGAACAAATACATTATTATATAAACAATTATCTAATACTATTTATCCATTACGTATTTATGGTGAAAATGAAGTCCTCTTCACCAACCTCATGCTATCTTCATGCTGTAATTTAATCTGCAAAAAAAAAACTCTCCAAAAAATTATTGCAATTAAAAAATAGAATTCCGTAGATTATACCAAGTACAATTATTACAAAAAACTATCACTAAATGTGTCTTTCTTCCATAAACAAATTGTAGGCAAAATCATATTAAATTATGAAGTCACCTTTTATGATATAAATTAAATTAAAATGTAATATAGTACAAATAAAACATGATGAAATATAAATACAATGAAATACTATTATATAAATAACTAAAGATCTTAAAAACCATACAACAATAATAAACATATACACATCATCACGTTTCTAGATAAAAACATCAACCATTAATACTTCAATGACTAATTAATAATAGACAATATACAAAGAATAAAATGAATATAAGCATTCTCTAATATTAACACAAAATATATAAAATAAAAAATATGATCAAAGATTTTTATGACTTTAATATACTAGCAATTGTTATAGCGTTAAGCATATGTAATAATTTCAACCTATTATAAATATACCAGATAATGAAACAAAATTGTAATAATTTATGTATTCACATTGCAAGAAATGCATGAACAAATAGAGTATGAATATTACTAAACAGAAACATATAGTGAATATAATATAAACATAAAGAGTACCTAACTGTTAGGTTTCCAAAAAAGTCCAAGCAGAAAAATAAATATGTTTGAGCTTTCTTAATCACTGGTAACTATTATCCTATGAGAATAATAAAAGAAATTATGCAGGATAGCTTAAACTGTAAATAGAAGTAAGTAACAAAACTCTAATATGAGAAGAAGGATTTCTCGTATCACATCCAAATAATCTTGTCTCCTTCACAACAAAAATGAAGACTACAGAAATTCTTCCACCCTCTGCCAAGTTTAATCCGTCTAGAATGAGACTTCCCTTTCAAGACCTTGCATTCCACATCCATTAGTAGACCATGCAGAGTAACCTTATTGAATCTCCCTTGTCGAATATATTGTGAAAAATTAGCAAGAAGATCCTACAACAATATCAAAATAATAAGTAAATAGAAATGAAGTAGAATATAATACAGAGCATTTTTAAATAAATCAATTTTATATTAACCAAATAAATAACTTTAGGATTGTTTCTTGTCCTAATTTTACTCAAGCAACGCACGAGAAATTTTAAAACATTTTATTATATATAAATATTAATATTATAATTAAAAAAATATTATTCTTTTACGTACGAAAATTGTAAAATTAAGTAAATGAAGTCACATTTTGAAGTCACATTTTGTCATATAAATTAATACTTGTGCACATAAATATTTATTGTCAATTTATATAATTCATAAATATATAATATATAGATCCGTGTCCCTGTGTCCCCGTGTCCCCATGTAAGTGTCTATGCTACATAGATTAGTAGTCCACAAATTAATTATAAATAAAAAGGAATGAATAAATGTTTGCCATAACAAACACATTACAATAGAAAAAAATAATTTGAACAAATTTACATTATATAAATAATTATCTAATATTATGTTCCCATAAGATATTTACGAAGAAAATGAAATACTGTTCACCAACTTCAAGTTAAGTTAATATGCAAAAATCTCTCAGAATAATTATTGCAATTAAAAAATCAATTCATTATATTATAACAAGTACATTTATACTAAAAGTAATAAAAAATGTGTGTTTCTTCCATAAACATATCGTAGGCGAAAATCATATTAAATTATGAAGTCACATTTTGTCATATAAATTAATACTTGTGCACATAAATCTTTATTGTCAATTTATATAATTCATAATTATATAATATATAGATTTGTGTCCC
>Ga0123342_1008122_pt1 | contig 13436 bp, 8 predicted proteins | sample Turbeawhitnodule_FD_89960 | JGI IMG/M metagenome (GOLD analysis project Ga0123342, IMG submission 89960) | Root nodule microbial communities of legume samples collected from Mexico - Turtle bean Mexico white nodule | ecosystem: Host-associated > Plants > Roots > Nodule | place: Mexico: Nepantla...
AAAAGTTTCATTAGTCTTCATCTTGACTTTGGAGTAAAATTAATCGAGAAATTGAAGGCAAAACCTTGTTAATCACAATGCAAAACGAACTTGCAACGAAGCACAATGTGACTGAGAAAGATGTTGAAATCTTCGCGTGACTTGGGGTGCTTGGATTGCTCCCTCTTTTTCTCAGACTCCCCCTCACGGTTTTCTTTTGGCTTGAAAAAAAATCAAGTTTAAAGGACTAATCGCATGAAACCACATTGACTTCTCGATCTTGTTCTCCACTTTCTCTGGAAAATCAAAAGCAACATCCACAGAGAGATGGAACAACATCAACAGAGAGAAAATGAGAGTTTACATTAGATTTCGTTGATGGAAGGAATAAAAAGGTAAGAAATGAGGGAATGAAAAATTTATTTGAATCAAATTGAAAACTGTTGTGTAAATCAAATGATAAATTGTTCTGTATCAAATCGAGAACTGCTCTCGCTGATTCAAATTGTTTCGTTCTGCTGATTCAAATTGTTTTGTAAATAAAATGAAAAACCGTTCTGCTGATTTAGGAAGAAAAACAACAAATAGAAAATTAAATTCAAAACTGTCTACAAAATAACCAAAAACAGTTATTTAGGAGAATTCTCTTTATATTTAACTGTTCTTTTAAAAAAATTATATATATAAAAAAAACAGTTACAAAATAATAAAAATAAGAATAAAATATTAATAAAATGTAACTGATTTTGAAAATAAATCAAACCACTCATCCACCTCTCTTTTAATTCATAATTGTTCCTCCACATCTCTTTCAATTCAGAATCGCCCCCACTACGTATACCAAATATTGTAGAAAAAATAAGAAATGACACAATGACCATAATACAATAATAAAATTAAATATTAATATAAGGATAAAATGGGAAAAAAATTGAAGAGCAGTTAAGAGGGGAATACCCTTTATATATAGGTATAGATTAAGCAAAATTGGGATTTCACATTTATGTATAACACAGTTTCAGAATGCATTAAATAATGATGTTTTTAAGATGAAACTTTACATTAACGAACTATACAAAATTTGATTTACAAGAGATACAAAACTTGCACTAGGGGTGGAGATTGATCACACTATCCAAAATGTATATTTACTAATTACATATTTGTTTCATCCAGTATTAATCCAACAAATATAAAATTTAATATGCAACGGCTACAAAGTGTTCCTCAAATGCAACTATACATAACAAAATAGTTTTAGTTAGAATAATCTGAAAACCATATGAAATCTAAACAACATAAACATCCATATGAAATCAATGCAAAATACATGTGATATAACTATTATCAATATGAAAACCATAATATGCACATAAATTAGAGTGCATAATCCAATAGAAGCAAAACAATTAGGAAAAAAAAATATATGGAATGCAGTGCAGAGATACAGACTAAAGAGGATGAAAATCCAACTGAAATGAAATGCAAAATCAATATAAGCAAAACAATGAGGAAGAAAAAACATTAAATGTCAATAACAATTTACCAAGAACAATTGATGAAGTTCTAATGTTTCTATCTTGAAATAGATTATGCACAAAAGAAATACTTTTATATTTTTGCTACAAACCTACAAAGTTTGATGATCAAAAGATACAAACATACAAAATAGCAATATACAACTATACAATGCAATACATAATATGTCATTCATAAAAGTAATCATCAATAAATAACATCAATATAAGTACAATAATATAAAAGAAAAACATTGTTTTGCAGAATAGTTCAAATCTCCTACAATATTACATAACTAAACAAATTGCATATCCTCAAAACATCAAATGTGAACATAAACTTTAAATAACATTTCATTTCTCAATTTTAACAGTTCAATTGAATGTCTTTAGTGACAGATTGTCCTCTGCAACTTGCACCAATGGTGGAGATTATGAAGTGCATAATCAATATAAGCAAAGTTTCGTTGTTTCTATCTTGAAATACAATTTACACATGACAAACACTTTTATATTTTTGCTAGATGAGAAATATGATGAACAAAATTAAATAGCAGAAACGCATTGCATTAAAAATTGAACAAAAGAAACTTTAAAAAGGATGAGCAGTGCAAAATCCAATAAAAGCAAACTAAAATGGAAGTACAAAATCCAAAAAAAGCAAACTGAAATGGAAGTCCATAATCAATATAAGCAAAACAATGATGAAGAAAAAACATTAAATATATTTTTGCATAAAAAAATACTGCACTTGAACAAAATAAACCTTTAAAAATTGGATTAGATGAACAAATCACATGAAGAAATACAAATATAAGAAAACCATAAATAAAGAGAAATGCCTTAAAAACTTGGAACACGCACGGATAGATATGCAAAAGAGCAAAATAGCATTAAAAAGCATAGCCACAAACTCAACAAAAATGAGCAAAAATTGACTTAAAAAGTTGGATTAGATGAACAAATAAGGAAAACAAATAAGATGAATAAATAAAAATATAAAAAAGCAATAAATAAATAGAAATGTCATGAACATATGCCTTACAAAACTGGAACACTAAAAATGCAAAAGAGCAAAAACAACATTAAGAAAAACCATAGTCAGAAATAAAACAAAAATTATATGAACAAATGGCTAAAAAACTGATGAACATTAGAATACTAGAAAGCAAAAGAGCAAAAACATCGTTAAGAAACCATAGCCAGAAACAAAACAAAAATTATATGTACAAATGGCTCGAAAAACTGATGAACATTAAAATATCAGAAGACAAAAGAGCAAAAACAACGTTAAGAAACCATGACCAGAAACAGAACAAAAAACATATGAGCAAATGACTAAAAAAATGATGAAAATTAGAATATTAGAAAGCAAAAGAGCAAAAACAACGATAACAAACCATGGCTAGAAACATAACAAAAATTATATTAACAAATGACTCAAAAAAATTTGATGAATATTAGAATATCAGAAAGCAAAAGAGCAAAAACAATGTTAAAAACCATGGCCAGAAACAGAACAAAAATTATATGAACAATATAAAAGATTACTTGGTCCTTGGAGAATGAAAAGAACAAAATCGAAATCAAATAAAAAAAATGCTCAATACAACACTATATATATAGTGATAACCATTGCCATTTCAAATTTCAAAAGCAAGCGCCATTTCTACAGATCTCTTATTAGAAAAAAGAGTTTTCCATTACACCATCTCCACAGTTGTCGAAATTGTGAAAAACATTAAAGGTAGGGTTTTATTTTGCTGTATATAAAGAGGAGAAAAGCATGAAGGTTTCAGAGAGAATTAGGGTTTGAGTGAGAGAAAGGTATGAGGGTTTGAGAGAAAGGGTCAAACGAAGTTAGAAATCGCAAATTCAAAAAGCATTACTTGAAATGGTGCTCTGTGATTGTTCTGCAATTGGTTCTGGAAAAGCATTTGCACAACCATTCATGTTCTGGAAAAGCCATTGCCAGCCACACAGAACACACATTCAGAAACCCTAATTTGTCCTCCAGCTATGCACATTGGGCTTGTTCACTCATTTCGAGTCAGTTGAAGCACAAACCCGTTTTCTTCCTAACTGAGCCTCACAATGCGTCACGTGTAAAACATTCTTCTTATGGTAAATTTGATTTTCTGTTTATTTTTTTCAAAAATTCGTGAGGGCGACATGTGGCCGATGTTTCTGTTTGTGCTCCTTTTAAATGTTATAAGTACTAGAGTTACTAACCCGTGCATCGCACGGGAAAGAAATACAGATATAATTATTTATGAAGTAGATTCTTTTCATCTCTTGATCGGTTTGTTTCCTCCATTGTTTTTCATATTGTGGCTTCTGTATTTGTTACGTTTTTTCACAACATAAAAATGATTTCTTTTTTGGTTTTCTTATAAAAAATTGATTGCTTTTGATGTTTCTATTGATATAAAAAAATTACGTAAGATTTAAACTATATTATAAAAGTAAAATAAAAAATTAATGTTGTAAGTAAAATCTGAAAAATAAATAAAAGTGAAATCATAAAACAGTTATTTTATGTATATGACATTACATGAGAAGAACAAATACCATAAAGAAAACAAAAAATAAAGAGTGTAATAAACATAAACATAATAAATTAAAAATAGAAAACATTCGAATTTAATTAATAAATAAACATTTTTTGCTTGCATTACCTTCTGTAGTTGCTCTGTGATTCTGATGTAAAATCTTCTGCAAAAAAAAGTTGCAGAAAAACGCCCAAAACATTGTCAATTGAAACTCTAATTACTCCATTAAATTAAATTAAATAACAAAAACAGATGGAAACAAAAATACACTTTCAAATGAGATGAACATTTGACAATACAAATGGAAAAATTGAGAAAAATTTAGCTAACATTATGGACAAAAATCATATAAATTCAAACAAAACTGGACACAATGAGAATAGTGGAAAATGCCTCAATTTTTGCTTGCATTACCTTCTATAAGTGCTTTGTGATTTCGATGCAAAATATTTTGCAGAAATGATATAGAATACTGAAAAACAAAACAAACAGAGAAACAACAATATTAAGAACACTGAAGCAAAGAAACTGTAAAAGAGATGAAGAGAATAAACATCAAAAGCAAAAAACTTTGGTAAGAGAACCCAAAATAAATCATTTTTATGTTGCAAAAAAATGTAACAAAATGAGAAACAACAATATGAAGATCAGTGGAGCAAAGAAACCGTAAAAGAGATGAAGAGAATAACAAAAACATCAAAAGAAATCATTTTTATGTTGTGAACAACGTAATAAACACAGAAACCACAATATCAATAACAATGAAGCAAACAAATCGATAAAGTGATGAAAAGAATCAGCAGAAAAGATAAAAGTAAGGAACTTTGATCAAAAACCCAAAAAAATCAAATTGATATTGCAAAGAACAGAGAAGAAGATAACAAACAGAAAACCAAGAACATCAAAATAAATGCAGAAAACACAAAATATCTCAAAAAAATTGATTAGATAATTACCTGTTCTTTGAGAAAATTAAAAGTTGAGACGTTTCCTGAGAAACACGAAGAACAGAGAAGAAGATAACAAGCAGAAAACCAAGAACATCAAAATAAATGCAAAAATGAAAAGGAATGATAAAAGGCTAACCTTTTATTTGGAAGAATGGAAGACGAAATGATAAATGAAGGTTTTTCATTTTATGAAAACTTATATAACATCAGAAAGTCATTTTCAAATTAAAAAATCATGTCATAAGAAACAACCCTAAAAGAAGATATTTGAGTTGCTGGTAAGGCAATGATCAGAGTGTGCGGTGGCCAAATCAGTGAAAGTTGAGAGAGAGAAAGGTATGGGGGTTTAAGAGAGAGGGTCAAGCGGAGTGAGAGATTATAAATTCAAAAAACATTACCTGAAATGGTGCTCTGTGATTGTTCTGCAATTGGTTTTGGAAAAGCATTTGCACAACCATACACAGTTTTGGAAAAGCCATGGCTAGCCACACTGAACACACATTCAGAAACCCTAATTTTTTCTCCACCTATGCACATTGGGTCTGTTCACTCATTTTGGGCCAGTAGAAGCATGAACTCGTTTTCTTTCCAGCTAAAGTCTCACAATGTGCCACGTGTAAAACATTCTTCTTATGGTAAATTTGATTTTTTGTTTATTTTTTAAAAAAATTCGTGAAAGCGACACGTATAGAAAGTTGTCTGTTTGTGCTTCCTCAATTATTATATATAGATTATATAAGTATTATATAAGTATTATATAAGTATTATTTAAATGTTATAAGTATTATAAGTATAGATAGATAAGTATAGATTGAATAATGTTGGATAAGATATTTTAAGAAACTTAAAAAGCATAACATTTAACACTCATAAAATAATATATAAGATATTTAAGAAACTTAAAAAACATAGCATTTAACACTTTCTTTGTATAACATGTAAGAGAAAGAGAAATATTCATGTAAAAAGCTTTTGAAGAGAATTTTAAAATTATTCATTCCAACCTTTTTTTTGTTTATAATTTATAAATGAAAATAAATTAATATTTTGGTGGAGCCGGAAGGAGAGAAAGAGAAATATTAATATATTTTTTATATTTATTTTGGCGCCTCTTCTTTTTTTTAAAGCTTCTTCGGGAAGCTTTGTCACTGCCAAGTAGTGCTGGGTTAGCTCTCTCGCTCGCTCCTACTCTTATCTCTATGCATTCATTTTCATTCATTTCACTTCGGCACTTCTCTTCTCCGTCGCTGTCTTTGTGGCCATCTCCGTCGCCGTCGCTGGAATATCGATTCTCCGATGAGAAAATCCGCCAGACTCTCCGCCATCGGCCTAGCACAGGCTCCAGAACCGGTAAGAACGAACAAATTCCGCTTTCAATTTGAATTTGAATTTCAGCTTGAATTTAGGTTCAATTTCGCGCGCACTTTCAGACGAAGCCTTTCAGCACTCGATTCACGCTGAGGTCGTACGCGAAGCGCGTGCAGCTTCTCACACCAGAGCAGAGATCCGCTATTTCGCGAGCCGGCTTCGGGAACCTTCTATCCGTTCCAAACTACTTGCTGAACAAGGTGTTCCTCACAGAGCTGATGGAGGCGTGGAGCTGCGAGGGCCGCGCGTTCGTGCTACGCTCCGGCGGCGAAATCCGAATGACGCTGCTTGATGCCGCGCTGATCCTGGGCCTTCCAGTGACCGGTAACCCCGTAAACTTGACAGAACAGGAAGCGTTCTCCGATTTGGAAGAGTCGTACGGAGCAACGAAAGTGAAGAGGAAGGTAGCGATGAGTTTTCTCGAGAATAGGCTCGATTCAATTGGGGATGCTGTGAGTGATGATTTTTTGCGGAGCTTTTTGCTCTACACGATTGGAACGTTTCTTGCTTCGAACGATGGAAAGGTGGATTCACGGTTCTTGCGGTTTCTCGGGGATTTGGGGGAGGTTTCCGGGTTTGCTTGGGGCGCTGTTGTTGTTGATGATTTGTGTCAGTGGCTGGATAAGAGGAAGGAGCAGAGGGTCCAGTATGTAGGAGGTTGTCTTATCTTTCTTCAAGTAAGTTTGTTTCACCATGTCATAATTTGGTGTGAGGAATAGGTATTTAGTTCGTGTTGGTGCTTGACATTAAAATATGATATATTTATGGACAAGCTAATTGGTTTTTCGAGATTTGAAGTACTCCGTGTTTGAAAATTCATTCAGAAGTAAGAAATCTTGCATGAGAAGCTATAACTACTCGCTTTTTAGCAAACGTGAAAAAATTAAAAATTACATGCGAAATGTGAAACCAAACACGCAAGTAATATTCATGGTTTAAAATGAAATTGTCCACTAGTGTAATTGCGGTCGCAAAGATAATGTTTTGGGAGTTTGCAATTGTATGTAGTTTTATGCAATAAAAAGAATTGCTACTACAACCACGATTTGAAACCTTGTTAACAATAACGTGTTTTAAATAATGATTTGTGAATGTTGTTGTTTTGATCATATGTCTAAGGTGTGGCTAATTTTCATTTTTTTAATTTATTGAGTAAATTGATATTTTGGTCGTCTATATTTGCAAAATTTGACTCTAGAGTCCTCCAAGGATTTAATTAGTATCAATTTAGTCCAAAAAATGTCTTAACTGAATTATAGTTGAAGGTTAGTATAATGGAAAGAATTTCTCAAAGACTAAATTGATGTTGATTTGATATTTCAGTGTTATTTTCTCTTGTTCTTTTCATATTTAGCTAGTATATAGAAGCTATATGCATTGTAAAATTTATGTATCATGGGCCATTAACGCAATTTCTTTTTCTAGCTTTTAAGACCGTGACTATGCATTAGATTTTGGATGGATAAGATGTCCGGAGCAGTACTTGTAAAATGTAATTTGTATATGCTTATTTGATAGAATTCAAGTTCAGTTTTTTTTATCTATGGCGAGCAGACATGGTCGTATGAACATTTTGACGTAGCAGCAAGGCCACAATTGCAAGATCATGATTTTACCTTTCCTCGCATGTGTCGATGGGATAATATTAAATCTAACCAAAGACAACAGTGTACTTCATGGTTTAAAGAGCTGGATGATGATCAGGTAACTTAGCGACTTGTTTAAAAATTTGTTGAGTGTTGAGTTTACGTTACCGACTCCTTATATAACATAGAAGGTTGAGAAAACTTATGTATGTCTTGACGCGTTGCCATTTTTGTGTTATATTTAGTCCTTATTTGATTATTTATTGAGTCTTTAGGTTACAGTTCCGTTGAAAGTAACCTACTTTTTTGTTTTCAATTCATTAATGTTGTTGCTTCTTAAAGTGAAACTGGATGTTTGGCCCTCAGAAACAGCAATTCAAACACACACACTTAATGGTTGAAGTAGTGGAGCATCTCTCTTCATCTGTTATTTAGGATTTAGTATGAATATGCAGATAATTGATTTTGGTGTTTGAATTGATGACAGTGACGTTGGTTCTATTTGTATCATTGATGTCCGGATCAAAAAAATGGAGGAAGTAAAACGGGTTATAAACTTATAATTCCTTTTGTCTATATCTATTTATGTGCAGGTGATTTGGAAGCTCCAACTTACTTCTGGAGAGTTGCAAATAGAGATAATTAAAGAAGCACTGGAGTTGATAGGTGACAACAAAGAGCTTCAAAGTGCAGAAAGCCGTTCGACAAGCACCCCATCTAGCGTGAGTTATGATATTTATTTTTATTTCTGGTACATGTAAGTTTGGCTCAGGGTTCTTGCAATTGAATTTTCAAATGCAGAAAATGCTCACCATAAAAAACTTATTTATTTGCATTAAATAATGAAACAAATGTATCTTCAAAATTCTGGACCATTTGATTTTGTTTTAACTGCAGGAGCCTGCAGTTTTTGTTTGAACTGCTGGTGATCCTCCTGCTCCTAAAAGTTTAGGGTGGAGTTGCTCCATTGTAAGGTTAGTGCAAACCACCAGCCACAGCAAGCTTAAGAGTCAGTACGTTTCACGTTTGGGTTGACGTAGGACGATCTTATCTTGAGCCAAACTTTAATTGACATGGGTTTTAGTTTGAATATAAATATTAATCAAACGTGCACATCTTTAGTCTGAATTTTAAATATTGGTCTATCTTCTATTCTAGGTGTTATATTTTATTTTCTATTTCAATGTTCATTTCGTACTCTCTACTGATTGATAAATGGGCATTGGCAGGTTTCTGATGCAGATTCAGGGTTTCGGCATAGTATCAACAGTGAAGTATATAGAGAGGACGAGGATAATATGGAGAATCAGGTAGTGGAGGACACGCCCACAAGGTCGAGCACTAGTCATGAAAAATATAGAAAGCAGACCAATCTCGGAGACTTGGTAGTGTTGGACACCCCCCCGAATTTAATCAGCTGCGACAAAGTGCGTGGAGAGCAAGAAAGGGATCCTGTAGTCGTAGTTGAGGATTCCCTCACAACTATCAGTATTGCTGATGAAGTACGCGGAGATAACGGTGAAAAACTCATAGTTGAGGATACTCCCCCGGATGTAACAATTTGTGACAAAGTACGTAGAGAGCAAGAAATGAATCTTGAGAACCTGGGATTGGTTGTTGAGGACACCCCCACAACTATCAGTTTTTCTGACGAAGTCGGTGGTGATCAGGAGTTCAAGTCTGAGAAACTCTTTGTGGAGAATACTCCTCCAAAGTTGAGCTTTTATGATGTGAGATTTCCTGCTATTTTAATAATCCTTTTGGTCTTGTCATAGATTATGTATCCTTAGTTTTCTCTTTTCCACTTTATCATTATCTTATTTGATTAGCAGGATGATATAAGACAGAAAAATGTCACGTTAGAAGAGGAAAACACAGAATTGAAGGTGAAAACAGACCAATTAATGGAGGAAAATGAACTTCTCCGTACGCAGATTTTATCAAATACCCAATTTGAAGAGCAGAACGCTGAGTTAAAGAAAGAGCTGGACTTGTTGAGAGAAGAAAACAGAATTTTAAGATTGTCAATAAATAGTTTTCTAGACCGAATGGATAGACATATTTTGGATTTCGAATCTAATGCAACTGAGTGAACATGCAACCCTTGAATTTCACCCCATAACATAACTAGCTGCCTATAGAGCCAGAGCTGTGACACCCAAACAACCTCTAAACTTTCAGACGTTGCTGCCGCTGCAACATTGATCAATCCGAGTTCTTCCGCGAAGTATAGATTTTTTGGGTAAACAAGTGTGTATATATATTGTTAAGGTAAACAAGCATTATCCATTCTAATTTAGGTGTGAACAGTGTTAGGAGGTTTCTTTTTAAGTGAAACCATAGCATTCATGTCCGGTAAACAGGATTATTTATTTCTTCTTTGTTGTATATTACGTAGTTGATTGTGCATGTACTCCAAGTAGATGTCGGACTTCTTCAAATGGTATAGTTATCCTTTTTTTTGAGCATTATGAGGCTAGTCACTGTTCATTATTTTTTATCAGCAACTCCATCTACTACTGCTACTAGCCTTTTCTTTCTACTTAGCGCACATTAATGCTAATCACAATGGCTCTAGGTTTGTCTTGGACAGGAAGAAACCAGCAATGGCATTGAGTGGTTGAAGGTGTCCTTGTTTGATACTATAATTCAGTGGCCTTCGGTATATTTTAGTTTTTCACTTGAAACTAATGAAGTTTCGATATGTTGAAGGCTCTGCTAACATGCGTGAACGATGCAATGTTGGATACCCTTATTGCGCCAAACATAGTACTAGTCTTGGATATGTCGGAGATAGCACAGTTCACTCAGGTCTCTCACACGAATCTATTCTAATTAAGAGATTAAAAATAAATAAAAAAACAGAAACAAATAATATATTTATTCTTTAAGTATGATTTATAATCTTAAAATATCCTATTTTATGAAGAAAATCTAGTGCATTTACACTATAAATTATACAAAAATTACAAAAGAAAGAAAAAAGAGAAAAAAGTAGGTTAATTTTGCACCTCTGTTATATTGAGTTGCATTACTGTAAACATTGTATTGTTAAGTTACAACAAAGAAAATTGTGTTGAATTGCAGAGTTTTGCAGCAAACAAAGAAAAAAAAACAAAGAAAGAAGCAAAAGAGGGAAATAGAAAGTAGTGAGCAAGTTTTAGAAACAGAAACAATGAGCGAAAGTTTTAGACACTTTCTAGAGGAAAAATAACAGAAGGTAAGGAAAATTTTAAAATAATTTTTTTAATTATTTTATTCAAATAAATTAGAGGCTGTCATTCAATTGAAATGGCAAAGCAAGACTTTGGAATTGAAAAGGCACACAAGAACAGTACTTTGCAAATGCACTACCCAGTTATTAATTGCTGCCAAAAGGCGGTGTAATGCAATTATACTGCCCAATCATTTAATGCACGCCAAGCCTTTGTTTGAATAATGATATTAGTATACTTGATTAGATTAATTTATTATATTTGTATATTTGATTAGTTTATTATACTTTTCACATTTGAAAACGTTGATATAACAAACGTCCAATGGTTCTTCGATAAGTAAAGCTGTCATGCACAACCGAATCTTGATCAAAGAGTTTCTACATCTCTCAAAATCTCAAGCGTATACTTTCTTTGGCAAACACGAATGCCCTCTTTTATACAATTATGACAGAATTTTAACAAAATGATTTTCAAAAACAACAGTTTGATTTTATAGAGAAGTACATCGATTAAAAAAATAATGTTTTACTAAAAAACAATTGATTAAAATCTTTAACACACGAATCTTAAAACACAATTTTGTAAATCAGAAACACATTTTGAAAAGATTTGAATATGTTTTAAGAAAAAAATTTCTCAATTAATTTAAACAGATTATTTTTGAAAATAAAATAATTATTTTTCTGATTAAGAATAATAAAAAAAAGATTTTACAAATTTTAAGATAAGTGCAGAATTCAAATATATCACACAATGTTTTTTTAAAGAAAATCTTTGTTTCAATTTATCTTGTCTAACCAATAACAAATATGAATGATTACAAACAATATTAATATATAATGTAACACTCAAAATTACTTAACACAACTGTTTTGGTTATTCCAGAAAAACAAATAAATTTGCAAAGAACAAAAACAATAAATTAATTTTTGTAAACAACCGATTGATTATACTAGTACAAAATATTTCACAGAAGAATTATAAAGGGTTGATTAAGAAAGCATAAAAGACAACCAAGATTTCACAACAGAGTTACATCCAGTCCCACTTCACACCAATGTGGATTTCACTAAAGCAACAAAATTCTTTTACAAGAAAAGAAAAAACAGTTCTTGAACACTACAAGAACCACACCACTCACTGCAACACCATGTCACAGTAGTGATTCACACCAAGAAAACCTATCTTGGCCCCAACAAATACAAAATTACAAAATAAAAGGTAAGGGAGCGAAAACACCTTGACTATGAACGAAGAAATACAACGGGACCTCTCCAATTAATAGCAACAAAGAACAATTCTTTTACCTCTATCTAGATGATGAAGATTTGGCTCCAAGAAAACTCAATAATCTTTCAAAGACTAACTCTTTCAAAAAAAATTCTCACTAAGGTTTTGACAGATGTAAAAATGTAAACTATGTAAGTAACCTTTTTTTGAAATAATGTAGAAACAATTTTAAAACAAAAGGGTGCAGTTAAATAAAATCAACTTGTTAAAAAATCAAAACAATCTGTTAATTTCACTTAAAAACTGTAGTAAGCATGACAATTATTTTTTCTCAATTAGAATGTACTCAAACTGAAAATATTTCTTATGTTACATATTAAAATAAAAATATGGTTTTCTGTATATAAAACATATACAAAAATATCTAAAAGCATTTTAGTATTTCCAATCAATTGATTTAAAAGATAACATATTGAAAAATTAAAACTAGTTGAAAAACCTTTAACCAATTGAAAAACAGTTTAACCAGTTGAAAAACATTTTGTTCTTGAATCCATCATTATTCCTAAAGGCAAAAGATAAATCAGTTTTAATATCTGTGTGCATTCTCTCTATCCTTGATCTCTTTAAATTCAGTTTTAATATTTGCAAACTGGTATAAACAACCGATTGTTTCTGTGAAACAACCGATTGTTTTTCTAGTGCTGTTGTTTTTTCTTGTTGATTTGGCAAACTGGATTCCTTATCAATTGTTTCTTGAAGTAATTTCATTCTTGACTTAAAAATTTGTGAAAACCCTCTTTAAACCATTCACCCCCCCTCTAGTTTAAAGCCATATATTCTAACAATTGGCATCAAGAGCTTGGTTCTTGAAATTTATTCAAGTTGATCCTAAAACTTCTTTTTAAATGGCTGAAAAGTTTTCTTTTGGGGAAGGTGCATGTTTAAACAAACCACCTTTGTTTTGTGGTATGAAATATGATTTATGGTGCATAAGAATGAAATTCTTTGTTGAATCTTTAGATAGGAAAATCTG
>Ga0123342_1008124_pt1 | contig 13436 bp, 4 predicted proteins | sample Turbeawhitnodule_FD_89960 | JGI IMG/M metagenome (GOLD analysis project Ga0123342, IMG submission 89960) | Root nodule microbial communities of legume samples collected from Mexico - Turtle bean Mexico white nodule | ecosystem: Host-associated > Plants > Roots > Nodule | place: Mexico: Nepantla...
AAATAAAAAAATATATATAATATAATAATATATATATATAATATAATATAAAAATATATATATATAATATAATATAAAAATATATATATATATATATATATATATATATATATATATATATATTTATTGAAGTGACGAGTATTCTCTTAATATATTGAAGTGGCTGTAATAAGAATTTTTTTTTTAATGAGAATAGTTTGTAATAATATATAACAAATATAGGCCACAGAAATAAGAGTCAACTAAGAAATTTTTTAAAATCTATTAATATTATTATTATTATCGTCCCACAATCTTTAGCCAGTGTATGAAAAATGCAAATTAAGATTTGGCTATGAAAAATACTGTTATCGCCTAGTCAGCAAAATCTATACATCTTTTTTATTTATTTATTTATTTAACTTAATTGCATGTCCTATTATTCTCATATTATAGTTTTGATACTCTTCCGTTTATTTTTTATGTGCTTTTAAGGTTATTTTTTATAAATGAAGAAATATAATAATTTTTATTTTAATAAAATAATACAATATTTTATATTTTAGAAAAATAATAAATATGTTATTGAAATTCTAAAGAAACATAAACAATTAGTTATTTTACAAAAGACAAAGAAAATGGAACGGAAGAAGTAAACAATATTATTTATTTTTTTATAATTTTTCATTATCTTTATCAATTATCATATATTTTACTGATCAATTGAATATGTAACATGTTAATATGTCATAAAATATCAAAATTAAAATGATATTTGGACAACGTTATTTAACAAGTTTCCGGGTTTTTTTATCTTATTTTGTCACATATTAGCAAACAATTACACATCTAGTGAATCGATAAAATATATAAAAAATAAAATATAAAATGATAATAATGAAATATTAAAAATAACATACAATTAGTTTGTTTGTTTTAAACTAAACTATACGTCAAATTAAATGCAATGTGTCAAAATATCCATTTGTAGGAATAAAATTCATTTACACCAAAGATAAAAGTTAATTAAATTACATAAGTAATAAATTTTATAAAATACAAACTTAATCAATCCAACGTATTAATTTAATGATTCTATCGTAATATTTATACCAAATTTTATATAATTTACATTCATAATAGACATGCCATGTCATCTAATAATAAATACCTACATACTTTCTAAATATCATTTATACGTTAAAATTAATTTTGGTATAATAAACTTCCAAATAATTTTGAAATTATTTAAAATTTAATATATATACATTTTTTGTCTTCGTTATAAAAGTCAACTAGTGTAAAATATTTTTATACAAAAGGATACATATAATCAATTAATTTATGGATACAAAAAAGTATAATAACAGTATAAAGGAGTAATTTAGTTATCTTTTAACATTGTCGCAATCCAAAACAAGAGAATGAGTACATTATCTTGCTATAGTTTTTTTTCAAATAGTTATAATATAACTTATTTTTAATTTTTCAGATGTTTATTTCAATTTTTTTAAATAAAGCAGAAAAAAATGTAAAATATTATTAAAAATAAAATGTATTTTTTTTTAAAGTTTTCATGTTAGGCATTATTATGTAACTTGACATCTTAGTTAGACTGACACCTCAAGTAACAACAATCATCTGATGAAAAAAAAATATTATTAAAAAAAATTATAGAAATAATTGCTTATTTTAAAAGTTAAATAAAAGTTAACCATGAAAATTTTGTTTTTCTTTCTTTTAAACAATTAGGATATAAAGTTTTCACCCAATAGAAACTTATTTTATAGTTGTGATTGATGTGTGAGGAATTTGTAAGCAGAGATGAATTATTAAGAAGTTGTTAGAAGGGCAATTCATAGATCCTATAGTCCAACATTATTGCTAGTCGCATTAATTGCATTCATCCATAATTTGTTAACTATAACGTGTTTGACACAATTCATATATAATATCCCTTACTTACACAATTCTAAGTAATTTCTTTATATTTTTTTTTCACTAAATACATAATTTATTTGGAAGTATTTTAGCTTTTCAAATGATAAATTTTATTTTAATAAATTGAAATTAGTTTTACTATGTTCTTCAATAAGTTTACAAGGAAGAATAATTTAATTTATTAAAAACATTTATTAATTAAAATATTTTAAAGTATAATAATTTTATTGTTTTAATGGATTAAATTAAAACTCAAACTTTTAAATGAGATTTATCTCAATCACTTCTGAAATGGAAATTAAATTCTAGAAGATAGAAAAATACTTTTTGAAGTTACTTTATTAAATCAATAATTTCAATATCATAGATTGACCATAATAATGGATTCGATCTTGACTAGGTTTTCAAAGATGATGCTTGTGAATGGGATTTTATAAATAATGGTATAATAACATCTGGTCTAAGATCTTTGCAATGTTTAATATATTCATTAAAAAAATTACTAAATCAATTTAAGAAAAAACAAAAAATATTAAATACTAAATTAGATATTATTTTAGAGATTAAAAAAATCATTAATATTTAAAATAATTTCTATTATTTTAAATACCAATAATTTTTTTAATCTCTAAAATAATATTAATTTAATCAATATATTAAATTTATTTTTTATTTAATAATTTTTTTGTAATAATTATTATGTATATAGCTTCTATTCTTTTCTAGAAAAATATTATAGTAAAACTTGAATATAACTCTTAGTCAACCAATATAAATCTTTAGGTGTCCTCTTCTATTATACATTTTCAATTGATATATTATTTATTATATATTTAATATTTTTGAAATTTAAAGAAGATTACATATTAAATATTTGTAAAACTTTTATTTTACATTCTTAATCAATTCAATTTAAAGAAACTTAATATTTTTTTGAAAAAAATAAATTTGATAGTTAATTCACACATCCCAAACCTCAACCTATTTCTAACATGTTATATTTTTCATCTCTCTATCAAAAAAATAAAGAAGTCATGGTTAGAAAGATAAATTACCTGTGAATACCATGTAATGATAATAGAAAGATAAAATGAAAATATATATTAGAGAAACAAAAATGTATTATATAAAAAGTGGTCGAGTCCTTCTCACTCGATTTTGTGGAATCCAAAACAAGTTAAATTATTCCATTTTGAAAATCATTAATAAGGTCCAAATGCTGATAGATTTAAATATAAATATAGTTTTAATATCTTAATTACACTAATTCACTTTATAACCCCATTTTCATTTGAAGTTAGAGTATCCATAAAAGGAAAATATATAAGAAAAATAATGAATAAAGGGCAGGAGCAGAGAGCAATAAATGGAAAAAGCAGCAACAAATGCAGAGGTTCTTTACAAAAGAATGTGCCTAAAGTGTTGTATATAGTAATAATAAACATGTGAAAAGGAAAGTCCATAGTTTCATGTCATCCACAGAAACACAAGTAGATTAGATCAAATAGAAAAATAAAGAGCCATGGAAATAAAAAAAAAGGTGGTGATTGATTGGGGAAAGAGGTAGATATGCTTTTCTAAGAACAAAAAGGAATCAGATGAAGTGAAGTTGGTAGCAAATGTTCTTTCTACAAATTCCCAAGAGAAAGGAGATAAGAAAATGAAACATGATTCATAGTATTTCATTATATTGCTACCTCACTCTTCTTATTTTATTTAACTTATTATAAAACCACAACTAATTATTAGATAGGGTTTGAAACAATATGTTTTTCACTCTCTCCATTTGATTATGTCTAAAGAAATAAGTTTCAAAATGGTTGTCATTTTAAATTTTTTTAACATATGAATAATTTTCATCTATATAATTACAAATTAAATATATTCCAGTAGCTAGATATTGAATCAAGAGAAACATCTTTAAGAAAGAGTATTTTTCGTGTTGGAGATCTCACATCAACTAAATATTAGAATATTTTATTATATATAAGTAGGTGTAAACTTCTTCTAGTGAGCCGGTTTTATGAGGTTGAGTTAGACTTAAAATACATTTCTTAATATTTTATGTAAAAATAAATAAATAAAAATACTATAAATTTATTATGATAAAAATTTAAAGAATATTTATGAAATTGAATGCTAAAAAAAGAATTTATGGTGAGAGTGGGAGAAAAAAGGTGCAGAAGAGAAAAGAAAGAGTAATAAGATGGGGCGGTGGAGTTTGGTCTCCCAGTCCAATCCATTGGTAGATGTAGTGGGATTGTGGGCCCCACCTAATGCTTCCAAAAGCTTTCATAAACAAAACAGTGCCCTCACACACACCTATACAAAACCCTCCTTTTCTTTCCCTCTCTCAACTTTCATCATGTTTCAAATGAATCAATCTCCCAATGAGTGCTTCTTCTTCACAAGTCAAATTTCAGAGTTTAACTACTTTTAGTAAACAATGCATTACTCAAAAACAAAAATGAAGCTCACTAATTATTGTAAGTTTGGATAAGTTTACGGATAGTGTTAAAATTCTAAAATAAATTCGATGAAAGAAGGTCATAATATATAAGTAGGTGCAAATCTCATCTTATAAATTGATTTTATGAGGTTGAGATAAGCTTACAGTCTACTTTTTAATATGATATTAGAGTCATCTTTGTTGGAGATCCCACATCGACTAGAGATAAGGACATTTCATTGAATATAAGTGGGTGCAAATCTCAACCTTATGAACCGGTTTTATGGGGTTGGGTTAACACACCCCGCCTTAGCGTGAAGGATGTGTTGAAAATCCTACATTAACAGTGATTAAGACATTTTATAATATATAAATAGGTACAGAACATCACCTTATAAGTCGATTTTATAAAATTTAACTAGGTTTAAATTTCAATTCTTAATCAAATATATTGAAATATTATGGTTTTTAATAGCATGATTAAACGTACTGAAATTAAATATGATACATTTGTTTTCTAACTATGGTTGAATCTATTTGGATTAGGTTAATTGGTGTTAAGTATTTTAGTCATGGAAGATCCATTCCTAAACACACATATGCTAGCTTGAAACCTATTGGGTGTAGAATGACTTCCACAACCTAATAAGAATGACTTCACCAACGCACTTGCTTGACGCAATAATACTAGTTGCTAACCCTATAAGTAAAAATACCTTCTTTTTCCTAACTAATCTTGCAACATTATGATAATGTGGTTCACACACAATTGCCATGTTCTGAAAGTACAAGAAGTGAGATATAACAGTGTTATTGTGTTTGAAAATTGACATGTGAAAAAAGAAGAATGAAGGAATTATAGTGTCACATTGCACTGAAATGATGATCAAATTCTTTGGCCCACAACCGTTGCCAAAAGTTAGATTAGTTTCTAGCTCAGTCTTTGGACATCACTGCTTGCCAACGCAACACAAACTTAAACATACCAACAATTTAGAAGGCACTAGTTTTATCAAACCCACTCACTAGAGAGGAAAAAAAAAGTTGCAATGGAGAATTATATTGTTATTTTTCAACACCAACTTTCTCAATTGTTTATTTATATATGTATGACACATCCTAGTTTTCTGTACTTATTTTATGTCTATAACTTTATCTGATGATTGTAATAGTATTTCTATTCATGGGTATTCAAAAGTCTAATTCAATTTTTTTAAGGACATGCCACATTTTTTTTTCATAAAAACCTAATTTTACACATCTATAATTGCTTGAAAATTTGTCAATGTGTGCTCTTTTCAACCAATGTGAGCATTTTAGACATTATGTTATGGAGATTAAACAATTCTTCACGTTCTCTACACTTCTATTTCTATACATACCTTATCTTGGTAATTTTATATTTTTGGTGATTATAGTGAACATTGATAATTGAGATAATAATTAAAATAAATTTTGTGATATTTTTTTTTTAAGTCATAAAATTTAGAAGAAAAAAATAGTCATGTAAAAATGGATTATAAATTTCTTAACCTTCTCCAAGTCTAAAAGAAAAAATTTAAGAAAGCTTTTTTTAAAAAAAATGTGATGTGGAGCATTAACACTTTGGCCCAACATTTCTATTTGGTTTTGCATTTTAGTCTTTGGTATGATCAATTATACGTGCTATTTAAGCTTTGCTTTTTATTAATTAATTTTCATATATTCTTACTTTCTGAATGAGTTGGCAGAAGCTGTGACTTTCCGACACTGTCTCATTGGCTGTTTAATTGTCAAATAGGTACCAAACTTTCAATTAAAAATATATAAAAAAAAATACTTAACTACAATATTTTAGTTCTTGTTGTGTTCCAATTCAAATCAAATTCTGCTAAATATACTGAAGTCTCGTATGATGTAAGAAGTTTATCAAAGTTACCTCAAATGTGTCATCAATAACGTCATCTAAATATTTTTTTATTCTTTTTGGGTTATAGAATATTATTGCATATTTTGTTTAATTCAAAGTTAAATTGGAGAAACCTCCACGATTTGATGGACTAGCATTCAACAATTGACAAGTAATGATTGGTGGAAGGTTTGAAAATCATTATTAATATGTAATGAAAAGACTAGAAGGTAAAACCTTAAAGAAAAAAAAAATATAACATTAATACTAATGTCAAATTAAGTTTTTATAATAAATACGTTCAATTAGGAAGAATTAATGTAGAAATTAGGATGAAATTTATTTTTTACAATTTAGAAGAGAAATTTTACCTTAAGTATTAATCTATGTAGTATATTTTTAAGGTTTGTTAAGCCACACCTACAAAAATTATTAACTATTCTAGAAACCGGGTTAGTAAGATTTTTTTAATATATCTTTATTATTACTTAGAATTTATATAAATGATAAAAACTACGAGTGAAAATTATAAGACGTGAAATTCATAAATTTGTGTGATTTTTCACAAAATTTAATTAAATATAAAAGATATATTTATAAAAAAAAATATGTTTCAAACCATTTTTTTATATTGTAAAGAGATATGAAATTTTGATTGATAAGAAACTATTTATACTCTTTTTTATGATGTCATTTAAATATCTTTGTACAATCAGTTTTTTTTATCTCAATTGGTCAATTTGTAAAATTTGAACCAATATAATTATGTAATTTTTAGTTGGTTTATAATAATATTAATGCAATATAAATTTAAATGTTTTTAAAAATATATATTTGATTATCTTTTTTACTATTATTATTATTATTTAATTTCAAAATTTCACACAAAGAACTATATCTTTACAAGTCAATAATTAACTTGAAAAAGTATATTTATATAAAATTACGAATAATATAAAACTAAGAATAACTAAAAATGAGTTTAATTCATATATAGTATAAACTGATCATTTCCTTTAATTTTTTAAAATATTATTATTAATGAAAATAAATATTTTTTGTCTGATGTAGTACTTTAATAGAATGTACGTAATCACAATAGAAAGAATTTTTTTTTATTTACTTATGTATTAGAAAATAAAATACATAGTGTATATATAAGAAAAATACTAAAATCTAGTTGAAACATGAAAAGAAAGTTTGGTCAAACAAATTTTAATAACTTAAAATAGAAAAAAAAATATGTTAACAAATTATTTTATTTTAATTATTTTCGTTCTTTTAAAAGATAAAAATATTTAAAAGGATAAAAAATAAAATGGTTTGATATTTACAACATAGTGATCAATATAATAAAATACACATTCTCTTTTTGAAAACAATTATTATTTTAGAAGGTAATGGTTTTTTTTCCTCCTAATGTGTCTTTTTAAGAAATATGTAAAGTGTTTTTCAGGAACCACCGATGGTCCACATTACAATAATCATACATTATAATCATCATTAGATATGATTATGTAAACTAAAAAGTATTATGTATTAAAAAAACTAAAAGCATAAAAATAATTTACAAATTTATCATAAACAATAAAAATGAGTAAATGATCTAAAATTTAGGTGGATTTCTCTTTAAAAAAATCATGTTTTCAATAGCTTAATGAACCAGTGAAAAAGTACCTACTAAAGTGGATCAATAATAATAATTAAAAAACTCTAACCAAAATGGTACAAACTTTTCGGTTTCTTTGTTCATTCTTGTTCCTAAGATGAAGTGGGGTCCTTTTCTTTTTTGAATTTTGGCTCATAACCTATGGCTGATTTGAACTAGAAAAATAGAAGAAAAAGTTGAACAATAAATAATTTATATTTTAAAAATATTTTTTGTTCACTTTATTTCCAATCAAAGAAAATTAAAATAGTTCTTTATTTATGTTTTCTTTCCACCTCTTTCTTTTTCTTCCATCCAAATATAACATACTTAAAAACTAAAATGGAAAAATTAATAATTTTGGTATATTTTAATATAAAATTTCGAAATGTTAACTGATTAAAAAAATTAATAATTTTCACAGAAATTAATGATGCAACCATATATATGACATTTATTATTATATTATTAGTGTATTTTAATTAAATTTAAAAGTAGACATCTTGTAACTGGGAATAACTATTTTTAATATTGCACTGTAAATTTATTAATTTATCTCATGACAGTTCACTACAACTATTTTACTTTTAAGAAAGTTTATAATATGAATAATAGTTTATAAAATTTCTTTAAATTTGGATTTCTAAAAACTTTATTCCTTGAAAAGTAGTTTAGTTAAAAAGTAACTCTTATACCAAACCCACCATAGTTTAAAAAGTATCGTCATAAATTTTTGTAACCACTTATATTTATCTAATAACATGTGAAGTTATTCAAAGTTTATAATTAATTCATTTTATACTTTATCACTAAAAAGTACTAAAACATATATGTAGGTTACTTTAGATTATGTCATTAGAGAAAGTAATTGTTTTAATTTTCGGGGTTTAAAATAGTAATTTTGGGGGCAGCAGATAGTAAATCAATTTTGGGCTTGTTGCTGAAGTAGAAAAGAAACAAAGCTTTGGATTGATACATTCTCCACCCTTATGTTTTAAACCTACACCCATGAGGGGTTGAAATGACAAAAATATTCTTTAAAATGTATTTCAAAATACACATTTCGTTTTGTATGTTGAAAACATTTTTTTACTCAAAACATATAACAAGAGCGTTAAAATGTTGATAATTTTATCAAAATTAAAAACAATCTATTTTTCTTATTTTTCTAGTAACTGCAAATTTATAATTAGTGCTGCATATAAAAAAAAAACAAGCATGGAGACTGTAGGCATCACTTACCACGCCCTTCAAAATGAAACTGATTTTTTTAAAAAAAAACTCATTTGGAAAAATGACCTGAGTCTAAGTCAACTCAACCTGTAACTAGACTGACACGACTAGATTTATATCTGGGCTTACTCAACTAGACCTAGATCCAGACCGAATCAGCTAGACTTGGACTTAGACCAAATTTGGTCAACCTGGACCCAGACCGATTCATGTCGACTTGGACTCATGCAGACTAGACTTGACCTAGTACCAGTAAGGCTCAACTCGACGTGGGTTCGAGTCGACTCGACTCAATATGGGTCCAAGCCAACTCGACTCAACATGGATCCAGATTAATTGAACTCGACGTAGGCCTATACTGAATCGGCTCTACTTGCGCCTGGTTCGACATGGGGTTGGACCCACTCGGCCTGACATGGGCTCGAGCCGACTCGACATGACCTGGACCCAGTTACGACTCAACTTGGATCCAAACATACTTAGCTCGACATAGACTTGAACCAACTCGACTTGGAATGACATGGACCCAATGTCAACTCAACCTTGTATGGGTGTCGACTCCACTTGGGATCAGGCCCACTCAACTCAACTTGGACAAAGGTTTACTCGGCTCAACTTTGACCTGGGTCGACTCTACTTGACTTTTGCCTAAATCAACTAAGCTCGAATTTGATCAAGAATGACTCTGCTCGACTTTGACAATTGAATAAATTTTTTATTCTCTTTTAAAAACAATTTAATTGGACAATTTTACCCTTTAATAAATAAAAATAATTTATTTATTTATTTAATAAAATAAAAAAATTAAGTAACTTTTATTTATCCTCTTTTGAAAATAACATTTTTAATACTATGTTTACAAAATATATTTATATACTTTTTAAATTATAATGTTTTTATTTTTAATTAGTTATTAATAAAAATAATGAAATTATGCATATTTTAGTGTAGGAGATAAACTCCTTAGTAACGTGCAATCTTAAAATGCATCTTTTAAGGACAAATTGTTTATATATATATAAAGTAAATTTACTTTTTCATTACCCTTTCAATAACAAATTGTATATTATCAAACACTTTCAATACTATTAGTTCAATCAATGTTCAAAATTTATTCAATTAAAATTGTACATAATAAAGTATATGTACGTTCCTAATAAAACAATGTTATATCGAATAACTAAATTTTAAAATTTAATCGTCATTAAAATAACTTTCAATCGATTAAACTGATATTTTTCTCAATCATTATTAATATTTTCATACTTCACATATAAATAAAAATACCCATTCAGTGTACACAACACTTGCTAGTGTAAAAAAAATATTTTAATCCATCTTAAAGACCGGTTATGAATAAACATATACAAGGTATAATACATACATATGGAAACACTTTCCTGCACAAGCTAACCTCTAATCAGACATGGGACTGCTGCAGCTTGTGTCAATGAGAGGGCTTTGAGAATCTTTTATTGGGACATCAGGCTTCACTATGGTTCCGCCATTGTAACCATCCGCCAGTAACTTCCCTATTTTAGATCGCCATTCTGAAGTTAAGTCCTCATTTTTCCTGTCATGCACAACTCTGTCACAGTAGTTAAGCATAGTTCCCAGGCCAGTTCTTGGCGTCCAACCAAATTCCATTAGTACCTTGGCTTCACCTTCACTCAAATCTTCTCCAACCTGTGCCAAAGACAATGAATTGAGTACAGCAAATTTCAGCTTGGTGTGGGACAGATAGCAGTTATAAGAGCAACTTATTGCCTCGATTCTAAGAATTCACATAAAAGGGAAAAAGTGAAAAATTGACAGAAAAAGATAGTATACAATCAGATAATAGGTGGTTATTAATCATACATGCTTTGCTTTAAGAACTTTTTATGGAATGATAGGTTGGCTGACAAATTTCTTTCATGATACAGATATTATACAAAAACAAAATAGTGATTAATAGCTTCTCTTCCACAATGAACACTTATATTTTCTATCACTTTGATCTACATCAACTTTAAAGCCAACCACCAAATATAACGAAAAACAAAATCAAAGCATGCTTCCAGCTAACGAAGAGATGCAAAAAAAAAAATATCGTAATTAGGGATTACTGATAAATCTTACGAGTACAAGCTTAACAGGGAACTTTTATATATGGGTAGCAAAACACAAAAGGTCTGTTTGGATAAGATTTTCCATAAGCTTATTCTAAGAAAAAATTTGAAATTATAGCTTCCTTAACTTCCGTATAAGCTAATTTTTAAAAGTTCTCATAATTTCTCTAAATTTATTTTCAACTTGTGCACATAAACTAATTTTAGATTATGGAGGAATTAATTTCATTTTTTCTCTCTTAATAGCTTATGAAAAAAACTCGTGCAAACAGATCCTAAATCCATCAAGTAATTCATCCAACAGTGTTTAAAATATGCATGAAGTCACTACCACCAATTCTTTATTCTCAATAATAGAAATTCTGCTACAGGTAGTCAATTTCATGGCAATCACCAACCGCTTGACCTGCCATTGGACAGGTAAGGATTCTACCAGCTCAAAGAAGTATGTTGCATAACCATATTCAGGGCGCTCCAGCACTATCCTGCAATGAAATTCAACTCCAACTTCACGGAATGTAATGAGAATAAAAGAAAAGAACCAAAAAATGAACTTTAATGAAAATCAAACACCTGTTATGTCTCTCAAAAACAAAAATAAAAGATTGTAAGTCTCGGCACCAACCCCATTCAACTGGCCACTTTCGAAATTTTAAATATCGTGTCTGTAGCAGAAAAAATAAACATTACATACATAAACTAAGAATTAATCGGCATAAAACCAATATTGCACACTGTAAGCTTGTAAGAAACTAGTTACCTGCTCCACAAGTGAGAATAAACAAGCTAAGCAATAAGTTGCTCTTGAAGCCTTTGAGGCGCGTGTAATAGGGAATTTTAAAAAAGTGTGCCGTTGAGAGAAAACCTGTCTCCCAATGAATTAGGAAATATTATAAATATTATAAATACTGAGTGTAATATTATAAATACTGAGGATTCAGCTTTATCCATTTTCTATAAACAAATAGTTTTTGGAATTAGTATTAGCCAAATCTGATCTCATTTAATCCTTATATCCTGTAAAACACATTTCAACAGAAGATCTTATCATAAATCATCATAAAATCTACGCATTTGGAAAAGAAAAAGCTAGCAGCACCGCCCCAATCTATGAAACAAACAAGAAAATGCAGAAGAGGAGTAGAAGGTCTCAAGCTGTCCATGCCAATACAGAGAACAAGAGAATGCAAGACCTAAAACAGCTGAGAAAAAAAACAACAAAAATCTGTTCGTGCGACAGGAGAACACAACTGAAGCTGGAAGTCAACACCCAAAACGGACAGAAGCTCACGAGAGAGAATCAGATAACCACAAAATTGTGCCCTAGGTATGTTCAGCATAAATCACGACCCAAAAATAAACATATCCAGTGTCATTTTTGGCTTTTTTCTAATGTCCAACCAAGCTCGATGAATCAACCCTAAACTCCCGATTTTACACAAGTTTGAGCAACCCCTACTCAAACAATTCTATGAGCAAGTTAAGTTTGGGGTGTGGGAATGTAAACTTGTACGAAATTACAAGTTGACTTGTGATTTTGAGAACCATGTCCATGTAAAGCTTTTTCAAATATTCCTAACAGAAGTTTTACAATTTTTCTTATTTCTATTTCTTCAGCTTTTATTCCATTACAGAAGGGAGTATCACCATAATTAGATATTTGAACCATTTATTATAGATACAACCATTTGTGCTTCCTTTTAAAACATTGATTCTCTCTTTTGGCTCAACATTAGTTTTTTTTTCAATTTAATAAATTGTATTATGCACATGCCATCCATGTCCATGTATGACAAAAACATCTATTTATCGATAATTATGAAACGAAATGAAAAGGAAAACAATTAAACATTATAACTTACTGATAACTTGAGTTAGTTTGGCCCTGAAATGAAATTAAAGGCAAACCATTAAGGAAGAGAATATAATTATAGCATGTTCTTCACCTTGGCCATCACAGCCTCAAGTTCTGAAAAGCTATCTTCACCAAATGATTCATCCAGAGCTTCATCATTTTCTTCCTCACCATAAAGCTTAATTTCATCAACTAACACACCTTTGTCGAGCAATACCTGCCAAATGACATTTTCAAGAAGATTGATATAAATTACAGTTTCAGTGACTGTACACAAACTAAATATAGCACCTGCAGGAGTCCAGGAACATCCTCCTCAAGTGCTTCTTGAA
>Ga0123342_1008125_pt1 | contig 13435 bp, 5 predicted proteins | sample Turbeawhitnodule_FD_89960 | JGI IMG/M metagenome (GOLD analysis project Ga0123342, IMG submission 89960) | Root nodule microbial communities of legume samples collected from Mexico - Turtle bean Mexico white nodule | ecosystem: Host-associated > Plants > Roots > Nodule | place: Mexico: Nepantla...
ACATACATACCAAGGGTTCAAGACACCAATCAGAGAATGAGAAATTAGCTGACGGTATCTTTGATGAGATCCATGACCAAACCTTAATCTGTGTTAGAGAGAAAATTTCAGTGTGATCAACCATTTAACCATGATAGAAACTAATTTCGAAATCAAACATTTTTTTAGTTTCTAAAGTGATCTAATTTAGTCACTATAGCAACTAATTATTTTTTTTTTAAATTAATTTTTATTTCATGATTTTCTTTCAGTGAAACATTCAATTGAATCATAGTTTTTTATTTTTTTAAATGAGTGATCATCCTTTGAAATTGATTTTTATTCCTAATTTAAATTTTAGATCTTAATATTTATAATAGAAAAACTATTGGATACAAAAATTTATAAGAATACATTAATTATAATATTATCTAGAAATTCAAAAATTTAAAGCAGAAAAAAATAAATTGTGTTAACTGAAAAAACATATTTAATTATTTTATATTTAAATTTCTAATAAAGGATACTACAAAATGTTTTGTTGTGAGACAAAAGTTATCTCCCACTAAAACATTTCCCCAAAAAAGTATTTGAATGAAGGAAATAAAAGAAAGTTGTTATAGTGTTGAATGATGTTTCAGGTGGACAGAACCAGAATTTCATTTGCCTGTATTCAATTCCCAAGTTAGTCTTCAATGGCTAACTTGACTCCAAACTATTGTAAAAAAGCAAAACTTCTCTTCACTGTGCAACCCTCAAAACCAAATGCAGAAAAATTGAATTGCCAGAAAAAACAAAAGTAAAAGTGTAAAAATAAACCCTAAACCCTACTAAAAGCTAGATTGAGTTCTCAAAATTGAGACTAAAAAAAGGACTAATTGAGCCTGACATTGTGTACTGGACAAGCCATTTGAAATCATGATCTAAACTATTACATCTATTATATTTATATTTTCATTTCTACTTTTTTAAATCTCTATAAACTGAAATAAAAATAAACCAATTTCATTCATCTTCACAAGTTAAATGAATGAACTAAGACAATATAATTACTTCTAAGAAATTCAGGTCCTTCCACTTTTACAACCTTTCTTGTCAAACAGTCTATTTGGTGAACTAACTTCAATTTTCTTATAATAAATATTAATTAATTTACTTTTATTTTAACTTTTTTATGGATCAAATTGTTACGGATTTAAGGAAATTTTTTTTATAGATATTTAAAAAAAGTAAAAATTTAGTTTAAAAAGTAATAAATAAAAACAAATTTTAAAGAAAAATAATAATTAAAATATTGATTAAATTATATACTATTTTAAAATAATAATAATGATTTTTTTCCAAAAATTCTTAAATAAAATAAATAAAAATATTCAAGGTACTCCAATTCATATAAAAAAAACGTATATTAAAAATAGTATGTACGTGTACAACTGAGTTAGAATATCACCAAATGCCTAATTCATAGAGAATATTGATTAATTAATTACAAAAAAATTTAATTATCAATATATCAATTTATAAATTTTAATAACATAAATTAATTTATATATAATAATATTTTTTAAATTTTAAAATAAAGAAAGTTATTCAATTATTTAATTTATTAAATAAATAAATAATTTTCTTTCTTAAAAAATAAAATTTTCCACACTTCCTAATGGTGTATTTTTTTTTATATAATATAACGGTATAATAATTAGTTTTATATTTATTTTATTTTCAAGATTTTTTTGGTACAAATCATGATTTATTTGAAGGGAGGTGGGGAAGTTTGTATTCAACACTAAAATAAACATTGTCTTTGATTCCTACTTTTCATCCAAAAGAAATGATGAACTTTTCTTTTGTATTTATGGTTTTCTTTCATTGACATTATGTATGAAAGACAAAAAGTACTTTTTGTATTGTAAAGAAGAATACTTTTAGAATACATAGAGTAGAAGTATATATAAATATAAGAAGGTAAAAGCATGGAGAAAATGTGGTGAGAGAGATTGAAAAATAGGATTGTTGAATTGTTGAGTGGGGTGAAAGTAGTAGGGTATAAATTAGGAGATCACATGGCATGGCACTCTTATCTTAAAGCCCTAAAAGTGGACCGTGCACACGAATCTGACAAAATTGAAACCCCCATAAGCCATGCAATATTCTCTTTTCTCCCTCTCGATTTCCTCAACTTACAGTTATCCCCCACACTCTCACATGCATGGACTGACATACCCACTCATCATCACACATGCACATGCAAACCTCTCTCTCCTCAAACCTCTCTCTCCTCAAACCTCTTCTCTATCACCTTTTTCACAAAAGAGTCAATGCCCTACTATTACTATATACATATACATATACATATATACACTAAACATATACATATACATATATAAAGTTTTTCTTTTCACTCACACTCACACATATTAAGGTTTGATACTGGATTTCTTAAAAAAAAAATACTGTTAGAGAGTTTCTCTTTTCTTGACTGTTTTTTTTTATAAGCAATAAAAATTATATACATATGAATCACTTTTAGGGGTGATTCAGCCCTTATACAAACACTACAAAAAAATTATTAAACAGAAATTAATTTTAGAGATAAAAAATAATTAGTTACTATAGTGATTAAATTAGAGACCATTCTAGAGACTAAAATATTTTTTGATTTCTAAATTAGTTTCTATTATTGTTAAATAGTTTTTAAATTGATATCTAATTAATTATAAAGGTTTTAACTACCAATTAGTTAAATTCTAAATTTGATAGCAAAAATCTTGGTAGCTAATTAGATACTAATTTATAAACAAAAAAATAGTCTCTAAAATAATTTCTAATTTAGTCGTAACTAATTTTTTTTTCTCTAAAATTAGTTTCTATTTAATGGTTTTTTTTAAGGGAGAAAAGTAGAAACGGATCCCCTAACACCTTTCAAAGAGCATGCATTCGATTTAATGTCTTATAAGGATTGATCCTTGATATTTTATTTCTACTTTAGTTGGTAGTGCTAAGCTAGACAATAAGAGATTATATTTTGGTTTGATATGTATATGGAAAGGTTTGTTGATGTTAGCACTTGGTTATTTGGTACAATTCAGCCTGCTACAAAGATATGGCTTAGTTGTTGGATGTTGTGTCTTGTATTGGTTTGTCGAGTTTGGTATTTGATTATGGTACTTCAGCCTGATGGCAAAGATCATTTTTAGTTGTTGGATGTATGTCCTTGATTGAGGGTGTGACCTCTTTGGGAGGTTGATGTAACTGTATTTGTTGGATTTCTATATCTTGTACGGGTTTTTATCTTGATTTGTAGTGCAATATTTGTTGAATCCTTAGTTGGTAAGGTGCTAGAAAACTTGTTTTTTGAGTTTTGTATAAGGGTTGGAACGCCCCTGAAGTATCTCATTTTATTTTATTTATTCTTTGCTGATAAAAAAAATTATATGAAAAGGTAATTTTTGAACTCTCTTATACTTTATAAAGGTTGAACCAACTCTAAATAGAACTATTTAATTTTATGGCTTCATGATGGATAAAATGAAAATACAGTCAGTAGTAGTAGTGATGTACATATATATGTATGTAGGAGTTTGAGTGTGTTGTGTTGAATTGGGCCTGAGTGTTGATCTTGTCTTGTAATACATGTGTAGATGTCTGGAATTGGTGATGATGGTCGTGTTGATGATGGCATGATGACGATAATAAAGAAGAGAAAAATGGTTGTGTGGATATAAAAATTATTACACAGTGAAACTTGTCTCTCTTCAATTGTCCACTCATCTTTGAAAGTGGGAAAAAGACACCATAGCTCTAGCTAACCCACTTTCTCTAATGGGAACATCTACATTGCAAATGCTATCATTGTTTGGTCCCCTTCCCTTAGTACCGTGCTATACCAAAATCACATATACCCCATGGAATCTCTCACAATTACTAAAACTCATGCCACCATATCCCATGCATGATTATCACGTATTAATCTCATATATCTATCTACATATATCAGAAGGATTATTTTTTCAGACAGTAATTTTGGATAAAGTGATGACAAATGGAGAAAAATGATGATGAAAAATGGGAAAAAGAAAGATGGAAAAGGCACGAAGGGAAGAAGAAAACAGAAACAGAAACAGACAAACTCATAATCTGGAGTTGTTTTCAGCGCCAACTTTTTTACCAATAAACTCCTAATTGGTCGCAACTATATATTATTTTAAATTAACTACTTACGTCAAACTTAGTTTGTCCACACTTAAAGATATATATTCAGATTTTGTGCTTATGAAAATATACTCTTACATGATTACTAACAAGAATTTTAGGTGCTTAAGTGGAGATCCTAGTCTTCCCTTTTGTGTTTTATAATTCAAATGAGACTCACGATATACATATTTTATACTTGTAAAAATTCTTAAATAATTTTTTTTGAAAAAAATTACATTGATACATAGAGTGTTAGTTTTGAATTTGTAGGAGTTAGTCTTGAAAATGTATGGACGGTATGAGTTTTTAGTGGTAGATTTGTTTGTCTCTCTATTTGTTGGTTTGAAAGACCATTGGTCTCATATATTTTAAGTATGTATAAGGGTTGAATCACCCTTAAGTGGTTCCTGTTATTTAATTTTTTTCTGATAAAAAAAATGTAGAGTGTGGTTTAAGTTGTGTATGTGTATTAATTTGGAGTGAAATATTATATATGCATGTATCTTGAGAGTGAAATTTTAGGGTAGAAAGATATCACCATCATGAACAAAGTGTCCCTTTGATTCCAATCCATGCACTGCCACCAGAGTTCACGCTTCTCATCTCTTTTGGTTGCTGCCTTTATAAGCGCATGACACATTATATCATATTTTCTGCATTTGGCAAACACTTTTTTCGATCTAGAAAAAATGAGGTTACAGCATTTCATACAAGCATCACATACACAACCCGAGTAATCATTATGAAGATTCAACTCAGTCTCATCAAAATATATATACCTCCAATTTTGAGAAGAAGAAAAAGTACATATCTAACTTTCCCAAATCTTGTAATTAATAGTGACAAATTCTTTGGCAAGTACAGTTTGGGTTTGTTAATATAAATATGTGTGTGTGTTAAGAATTTGTGGAAAATGTTGTGTGAGAGTTGGAATTGGCCCGGCATGTGAAAGACTTGTAAAAATTTGCAACATAATTTAAGGGAAATTGGTTGATTGACCCCTCACCCTTCTTTGAAAGTTTCTTTGGAAATAAAGCTGTTTTGCTTTAGAGGGAGAGAGCATGTTAGATGGGCTGGAAAGAAAGGACCAGCTTTTCAGCAAGGGTCAGCCAAGCTCATTCTTCATCTTTAAACATCTCTCAACTACTCTATTCAACATTCAAACCAAAAAATGTTACTTTTACAACTTAAATCTAAAATAAAATAGAAAGATATCTAGAGATGGCTTAGACAGTAGGAGGTCTTGTTGACTGATATGTAGTTGGAAAGGTACTATGTGAACATCATTTTACTGTATAAGAGTTGAACCACCCCTGAAATGATCACATTTACATTTAATTTCATTGTTATTTGCTGATAAAAAAAAACTTTGTGTAATAAAAAATATTAGTTTGACAATTTAAACTGAAAATAAAGTAAAAGATATCAACATTTACAAGTGAATCGAGTTTAAATCTCTGAAACCGAAAATAAAATAAAAAACATCAATTTATAACTGTGAAGTGTTTAAATCTCTCCAATTATAATATAATACAAAATTATCAACATTAAGGAAGATTATTTTGTAGATTTCTTTTGTCTGGTGTTCTAGTTTCAGTTAGGTTTTAAGAATTTCTTATCAAATTAATTTCATTGGGTGCCTAAGTTTAGCTGAAAAGCTTAAACTTTAGCAGGAGATAGGTATATGATAAAATAAGAACAGTATATGAACTCTATATAAGAGTTGAAACACTAACACTCTTGAAATACTTCATTTTATTTCTTCAACTTTTTACTAATTAAAAAAAAAGTATGTGGATATGATTAGGGTTAGTCATATTGAAAGATTGATTTTGAAGACCCTTCCCAAAAATCAGAATAAATATAGTATATGTAACAAAACATATCACACAAATTAAGAGAGACATGGAGAGAGAGAGAGAGAGAAATAGTAGGAATAGAGTGAAGGAGGGTGGGAAGCACATGGCTTTTGCAAGGAATGTCTTACAATAAAAGCCCACGTCGCAGTGTTTGGATTCTTGGGTTGTGTGGAGACACCATCATCATCATGCATGCCCAAATGAAAGTCCTATTCTATTTATTTCTTTATAATTGCATCTTAATAATGAATTAATGACTTGTGTCCAATGTGTCCTTTGCCCTTATTTATTTTATATGTCTTTCTATTTTATGCCATTCTTGACAGGTAGGTCATCATGCCCTCCCACTTAAACTACTTATATTCCTTCTCTCCATCTTCTTCCCCAATTCCCATAGCAGAAAAAAAACACACATAACAACAAAATACCCAAAAAACTGCACTTTGTTTCATCTCTCTGCTGCTTCATTATTTAATTTGGACTTTTTAGTTTTTCAATACCCTTTTCCTTAAACAACAATTTTGTGTAACCATTTTGCATGATCACTGATCAGATTCATTACAATATCATCTCCAGGACCATATCTGTGTCACAAAATATTTAATTATTCAAAAAGGATGGGCAAAATGAGGCTAAAATATTATTAATTTATGTGGGCTAATTAAGTTTGGTATTGCTGCCATGCCACTCTTTAAAAACTATGCCTTTAGAGTTACTTCTTCCAAAACTTGTAAGACTCACTGTAAAAGTAAACTTTTGACAACAACATTTTCAAAAGTTGCATTATTCAAAAAGCATGCAGTTCAAACAAGTCCATTCATCAGGATCACCTTGAACACATAAACCAGAAAAGTTCAAAAATGAACATGCAGAAATGCTACATGACAACCATCGAATATTTTTTCAAAACAAGACCAAGTTTATTTCAACTGGTCATTCATGTATGTAAATCACTTTATAAAGTTGTACTATTTCTCTGTAAAAGTTGTTAGAGTTAAAAACAAAAGCCAGATAAATCAAAAGAAATTTAGTTTTTTTTATCATTTTTTGGTATCAAATATTACGATGACTTAAACCTTAATAATTAGGGTAACCCGACCAGAAGGTCATTAGGGCTAAAAAGGAGCTTTTAGGGACATAACAAAAAGGGTGAGACCCTTTGCAGTCACTTTCTCCTCGGAACATGGCCCAAAACTGTTCGCTGGCAGGACCCTTCTCTTTGTCCACCCCAATATTAAAATACACACTAATTAATAGGCATTTTGCAAAAAAAGTTGTTGAAAAAGGACACAAAGTTATCACATTTCTGGTTTTGCAGATATTATAAATGATCAAGGGTTTAATTAATACATCATAACTACTTAATCACGTCACCCTTATAAGAGGAAATGTGTTAATCTTAACAAAGAGATTGATTAATTAAACATTTTGGCATTTCAACTTGATGATCTTGAGCAAGTAATTTTTTTTAATCGGAGTCATCGTCATTGGAGTTTAAGAAAATTATAAAACTATTCAGGCACACAAACTCTTGTTATAGAATAATGTTGAAAGACATGTATAGAAATATAAAGTATAGAAAAAATTATTTATTTATTGAACTGACAGAGAGACCACCATCTCTCGTTCTTTCTCTCTCTTTCTCTTTTTCTATTTTTTCTCTCATAGCTTCTGCAAACAGTTCTATCCCACAAGCGTCCAAACAAAGAGAATTAATGGAAAGTGAGATTTGCAAGAAAGGATTATTTAGTTCTCTTTGTTGTTCTTGCTGCGGCTACTGAGGATTATTTGCATAGTTCATGGCTGTCTTGTTACTGTTAACTCTCTTCCTTATTCATCATGGTATCGATCATGGCAAACCACTGTGCAATTCCTTTTCCACAATATAAACCCCAGATTCCAAACCCCTTCTCTTCTTCTTCTTCTTCTTCTTCTTCTTCTTCTTCTTCTTCTCCTTCTTCTTCTCATGGATTGTGCTGAGATCAGACACGTGTACACCATCGACATCATTGGATTTGGTTTTTTCTTGGTCTGTGGAGTGAGTCCAATATGACCATGGTTCCTTCTCAAAACGGGAAACATCAGAACATTAATAGGAGTGGTGATTATGTTATTTGCCGTAACACAACAACAACGACTAGTGCTATGAACCAGGTTGTTTGTTGTTTATTGCTGATAACAATGGTTCTTATGTATATATTGTGTATTGTTGATTGCTGATAAAAAAAAAAACCAGGTTATTGAAGTTGAAGGAAGCTACAATTGCTTATTAGGATCTGATTTTGTGGTGAGGAGGAACATCATGGCTGAGGCTGAAGAATCATCCAGACACAACAACAACGACAACGAGGAAGCTGAACCTGGTCGCTGTGGTTCAACCTCAAAGGATGAAGAAGTAGAAGGAACAAACATCAACATCAACACCAACACCAATAACAACAATAACTGGCTTCAATTAGGCATAGGTTTGACAAGCACAAAGCAAGACCGTGATCGAACCGTTCCAGCAACAACCGGTTCAGGGCCTGTGGAGTTAGACTTGCTTCCCTTGCGGCGGAACTTCGACCAGCCGCCGGCATTTTTTCCGGTGGCGGTTTCCGGTAGAGGAGGGCCTAGTTTTGGTGGTTCTTCTTCTTTTGTTTTTGAGCATCAAACGGCGTCGCCTTCTTCCATGTCCATGTCTATGGCTAGTGGTCCAATTACCTCAGCCTTTGGTCATCAAGAGATGCTGAACTGGGCATTTGGTCCACTCCTTCCTCCTTCTATGCCTATTATGCCCTCTTCTTCCTCTTTCACTCCTCTTCCACCTCATCATCCTCCTCCTTCTTCTTCTTCCTCCTCATCACAAACTTGCCACTCCTCTTTGAGGCCTCCCTTAGGATCCTACTTTCCCACACCCTTTCATCATTTCCCTTCTTCTTCTGGGTTTGATCAATATGACGTGGCTGCGGCAGGACCAAGCTCCGATGTCACCGTTCGAGTTGTTGATCCTCCCAGAAGACCTCATTCTGGAATATGGTTCATGTTACAAGCCTCTCAAAATCAGTAAGCTAATATTTTTTTATTTTCTTTTCATCCAATATATATATATATATATAGTAAGCCTACCTAACAAGGCTAGTGCAATTTAACTGGTTCTGTGAGGAAATTGAGTTTGTTTTTTATTTTGCACAATGCAGAGGGAAAGAACCATTCTTGCCACAAATACCTAAGAACTACCTTAGAATTAAGTAAGTGGTTTTTCTTTGCTTTGTTTTGTTTGTTTCTTCTCTCTTTCTTGAGCAGCTTGTTGGGGCTTTTGTTGTCAGTGTGTAATCAATGTCGTTTTGATCATGATTTGATCGTATTTGAAGCTGCAAACTCATCATTTCTTTTTGACTTTGTAAACTTTCAGAGACGGAAGGATGACAGTTCGGTTGCTATTGAAGTATCTGGTTAGCAAACTGAGACTGGAAAGCGAATCAGAGGTACTTTCAAGTTTCAACCATCTCTTTAGCTTTTTATATAATAAATATATAAATTAATAATAGTAATAATAATAATCTACTTCCTCATATGTGCTTGTGTTAGGGATTTTCATCGTTGCTCTCTTACTTAATCCCATTAATTTGTTGTTCCTTTATTAGGCATGTAATTATAGAGATGAAAATGAACATAGCGGATTACATAGGAGTGTCCGAAAAGGAAATACAACTACGTTTTCATCAAAAGTACCAAAGTACATTAAAATAGAAACCTAGTGGGGTTAGAAAGATGAAAGATACAGCAGAACTAAAGCTGGTTTATCTAGTGATGGACCAAATATATGTTTCTTCCCTTAAAATCCTTATAAAAAGTATGCAGGTGAGGGGTATATTTCTCAAAACTTCTCTTGCATTTCCCTTTTCATTACATTTCATACTCATTCTCATGGTGTAACATGACTTCATTAGAATCATGGTGTTTTTGTGTGTGTGGAGCTTCCACATAGGATCCACAGAACCTTCTATTTTTGTGCTGTGTTTGGTGGTGGGAATTGGGGTATTATTAGTTAGGTGAACCGCAACTGTTCAAAAGGAGAAACTTAATTAAAGATATAATTACTAATTAATTACCTCACGGGAAAAAATTATATATATTTTCTCATCGAAGGAAGCTCCTTCTTCGTATTGGCTTCACTGTTGCAGATTATAATACTCTATATATATATATATATACACCCAGTACCATCGTAATAATCACCAGTGCGTATGCTCGAGTAGTTCATGATTTCAGTGACTTACCACTGATTTGCATGAAAGTAACATTAAATGGTCTACACTCCATGTGTAGAAAAGAGGGTATAGAAATTGTTTAAAAAATTTGAAATCTTAACTAGAACTAAACCTGATTAAGATATATGAGTAGAATGTTTATGGTGAAGATAAAAGATACTTAAATTATGATTTATAGATAGATCATCACTGAAATGCTGGGATAGAATAGTTATAATACCTAAGGAGTGTCGCATGCACACAGCAAAATGGTCATATACATATAAGCAAAATTAAGAATAATAACTGGTTTATTTGAAAAACTATTTTGTATCATCTCCTTCTACCTATGTATTCAATTAATAGTTACTAATAGGGTGACGAGGTTGATTTTTGAATTTTAAATCGTTTTTTAGTTAGTTTTAACAGGATAGAGAGTCAGGGTTTTCTTGAGATATATGTCTCTTTTGTTTTGTAAGAGGGATGAAACATCTCTAAAGTGATACGTATTTATTATATTTTTTCTCGTTGATAAAAAAAACTAAAAAGGTAAAATAGGTTTTCTGAGTCTCTGAGGGCACAAAGATTGTAGAGTAGAAACAGGTTTGTATGTATAACCCTAGTATTAAAAGTTTTATGCAAGATATGTTGTTGAGATTGTGAGTTTTTGTGGAAACTTGATGATACAGTGTCCAAAGTACAGAAGTAGTATTTGGGTTGAGAAATTAGGTGTACTTTGAGATACTTATGATCTACGCTCATTATGAAACATGTGCACGAGGCTATTTATGCATTGAGTGATATTATTAGAATGTGCGCATTATAGTGTGTCGACCCAGAACTTTATAATACTTCATGCACACTTCATCATCGAACACCACTACTACTTGTTGCCTAATAATTACTAAAAAAGGTTTGAATCCTCAGAGAAAACGAAGCAACACATAAATCTGCATCATAATATTCATGCATGCCCTTCAAATTACTAGATCTGACCTAGGAGAAAAATTGAGATCTATATATGTACAATCATTAGGTGCTCACCCCACTCATTTTTCATTTGCACTAACTCCATCATACCATACTCACTCTTAGCATCATGAAAACATTTATAAACCACTTCAATTTCGAACACTGAATGATTATCAAAATTAGTAAAGGAACTTTCATTATTTTTGTAATATTGTTTTAAGATTGAGCTTTTTTTTTGTGTCGTTCTGAAGTGTACTTCGACACAGTCAGTAGAAAGTGAACTTTTATAGGGATAGTTACTCTTCCCTCAGTGTTTTCAATATTATAAAAGATTTAAGCCATTTTGGGTATTAAATCATATCTTATTTAATAATGAAATCCTCTCTTATTCTAGCTACCCTCAATAGTTTTCAGGAAGTGTTTTCAATCTCAATGTTTATCGCATTTGATCTTTGTTATATATTATTGAATTGGCTGATTTTGGGGTCAAAAACGTGTTTTTCTTGAAATTCAATCGAAGAACTTAACAAAAACATTTTTTTTTCTTAAAAAATAAGCTTTTTTAAACGTGGTTTTAATAAATAACATGATGATTTATTACCTTTTGAAATATAGGATTTTTTTTATTCAAAAAAAAATTACATGTAATATACTTTGATTTTTTTTTTTCCACAAGGTCTAAATTTTCACAAGACCTTGCGTTTGAGTTTAATATTCAGTTGTACATGGAGTGGGTTTAGGTTGCCTCTGGAAATTAAATTTAGAAGAAAATATATATTTTTGAAAATAATGAGTGGATAAGAGTACAAAATATATAAATACATGTATGATAAATAATATGTGTGATATGTATGTGTCCAGATATCAATGCTCATATATATATTATATATTATGTTTAGGTTTTGTTTCTCTTGAATATCTGTTCTGTCTGTATTAGCGACAACAGAAGTATTATCCACTAAATAACAAAAGCCAAGGAACACGTTTAGGAATAGAATAATGGTCTTAGACTTTTCATGCCAAACTGACACGAAAAAACAGAAGCATCAGTGTCAAATGTATCGAACATGCACCACAACACTTTCATTCAGAAACCCATTTGTTTAATTTAATTTGTATTCCACCACGCAAAATCTCGTATACGTTCATGGTATGCATTACCAAATTGTCTAAAAAATAAATCATGCGAGATTGCAGAATGCATAAAATCGACATTCCATTGTTCGTCAGATTTCCATGCAACTTACTTTTTCGGTCAACCCTCCTCGTTATCTTTTTTTTTTTGTATTATATTATATATATATATATATATATATAGTATGTTTGCATTCCAACTCATGCTTTCGAGATCAGATTACGACACCATATTATTCACTTTCTCATCCTTAATGTATGAAGATCACATGATGCAGCATGCATACATACATATATATATTTGAATATATGGTTAGGGTTTTTTTTCTTATTAAAAAAACTGTAAGTAAATGCTGGGGGATGTCATTGAGTTGTATGTGGGATTTGTTTATTCTAAAATTCTGTAGTTTTGAGGACTACTACTTTTGTTTGCTTATTAAAAAAAAAGGATAGTTTGAAAAATATTTTTGGCAGAAAAATGATCAAATTTGAGGTGTTGATATATGGAGAAGATTATTCTGAGAATGAGAGGCATGAACTAAGAGTTTATTATCATGAGATTAATCTAAGTTTGTTATAGTTAATTAGAATGTGTGACGCACTCAACATAACTCCTCTGGCTGCTGGTTTTGAATTTGTTTTTTCCCTGATATATGTTGTTTTGTTTGTTCTGAGAAGTCAACCTAAGACTGTTGTATATATACTAGACATCATTAAAAATATATAAGAATATGTTAGCTGGTTTGCATGTAGTTCCCATGCCGCCCGGAACGGCAAACCTCACATATATATAGTTGACACATCATTTTGAGTTCTAACTATAGACTCAATCATTAGGTTTGTAATGAGTGTGTTACATGATCCAATATAACTTAACCCTATATAAGAATATATATATATATATATATATATATATATATATATATATATATATAATTATCGAATCCATATAAAAAATGTGAGACGATATTACAACACCTTCAAACCAACTACATAGAATTACTACATAGAATTAGTCTTGTTAAAAACTACAACCGAAAACAAGTTAAAACGAACAAAGTTAAA
>Ga0123342_1008126_pt1 | contig 13435 bp, 9 predicted proteins | sample Turbeawhitnodule_FD_89960 | JGI IMG/M metagenome (GOLD analysis project Ga0123342, IMG submission 89960) | Root nodule microbial communities of legume samples collected from Mexico - Turtle bean Mexico white nodule | ecosystem: Host-associated > Plants > Roots > Nodule | place: Mexico: Nepantla...
TCTGATGTGTACAGCTATGGAATGATGCTACTAGAAATAGTGGGAGTGAGGACAAATATTAATGCGGAAGCCACTCAAACAAGTGAATACTTCCCAGATTGGATATACCAAAAGTTGGAGCAAAACCAAGATTTGAGAAGCGATGTAATAACTAGAGAAGAAAAATAAATAGAAAGAAGAATTATTACAATTAGTTTGTGATGCATTCAAACGTTTCCAAATGATAGACCTATGAGTAGAGTAATAGATATGTTAGAAGGCAATATGAATTCTCAAGAAATACCCCCAAAACCTGTTCTTTCTTCTCCCACCACTAGATTGATGCAATGGTCTTCTAATTCTTTGTCATCCAGCTAGATTTTAAAATTTATTTTCTCAACATAATTATGTATACTTGTAATTCTTGGATTTTCAATCATCATTTTTATCATTATCCTGATTCTTACTGATATCGTGGAAACGAAGTAAACCACATAAATTAGAATTAATGACAATTGAATATGGTGATTATAATGAAAATAATTATTAATTCATATTTCTAGCTAACACATACTTACTCATTAATAACAGCGAGGTTTCAGTTACTCTCACTAGTCCTTGCGGTTGACAGCACATTTTTTCAGTTCTTGCTGTCTTCTTCTTTCTTTGCCTACATTTATTAGGTAGGACTTTGATCTAAATGGATTTTAAAATATATATGTACTTTACCAATAATAATTAAAATAATTTTGATAGTTTAAATAATATAAAATAAATATATTTACCATTTAGTTTAATGAATTTAAACTATTATATAATTGAATTTAATTTTGTCAACTTATTTTTAAAATTTAGTTCAGGTTCAATTAATTAATGAATTCTGTGAAACCTTTAAGTTGTTGCTTCTTCGCTGTTTCAGTTTGAGTGAGTGAATAAGCACATTAACAAGCAGTGGCTTTGGTGATTAAACGTTAAAACTGAGGATTTTGGAGGAAAGAAATGTGATAACAATTGTTACCTAACGAGTCACATTGCCGTGTTATAATTGAAAAGAACAAAGAAAAATCTTTGGCCATTTATTGCGTTGAACTTAACAATTGAGTGCATTGCATTCTCCCACGTAAATTGGATGGTCCAAGTGTGTAGGTAAGTGAAGCGGGACATTATAAATTGTACGGGTCAGACCTACAATGAAATCGAAGTCGAATGCTCGGTCGATACCATTATATTTTAAATACATCATTATTATATATTGAATACACTGTTAATACTGAAATCTTAATACTGAAATCTTACTTAAATATTAGAGTATTTTTTTTTGGTATTATTTGAGTTTGAAATTCACGAAAATGAAAATTAAAAAAATAAGAGAAATACAAAAAATTCACACAAGAAAGAAAAAAGAGACTGATCGACTGAGAAGAAAGAACCACTATTCTCTTAGTTCAAATTCCACTTCAAAACATAAATTAGCACTAAAATTCACAGAAAAACATATAATAGAAGTATTCTAGTGATCGGATATCCCAAATTCGGTTTAGTAAAAAGTGATTTTAATCTATCTTTTTATTGCTTATTTTCTTCTTCTTTTATAACGAGTGTTTTTTTTTTGTATTTAGTATTTTTTCTGATTCTATTTCATAATTAATCTTTACTTAATATGTTCAATTCATTTTCATAATTAACTGTTTATGTGAAGTAAATAAATTTTTTTCTCATCATTAACTTCATATATATCAATATTAATACCGTTTCGTCATATAAATAAACTCGATCCATGATTCTAGAGTCCTATAACTTTACAGATAAGCAAAAGAGACTAAAAATTCATAATCCTTATTTTCAAAGATTAAGACCATTTTGGCAGCTCGTCCATTACCCTCGGAAAAAGATATTACGATGATAAATGGGAGGATAAGAAGATGAAAATGGATGACATTGATGACCATAATCACATCCAGATGCTCCTTATGACCCTGCTCGCCCTGTGTTCCTTATTGCTAATCACTTTGCCACACTCCCACTCTCATCATTTCGATTACTCCAATTGTGAACGTCCATTCAATTGCGGAGAAGTCTCGGAAATCTTCTACCCTTTCTGGGGGAAGATCCGACCCCCCGAGTGTGGCGGCGGCGAACCGTTCCAGCTCAGCTGCCATCATGCTAACACCACAATTCTAATTGGCTCACAGAATTTCACAGTGAAGACGATCGACCTCCCTCAGAAAACCATGAGACTGGTGCGAACAGACCTTCTCCGGGATGTTTGTAATCCGCAACGCGAAGACACTTTTATCAACCCTACTTTGTTCCAATATCCACCCTACAACGTCACCGTTTACTATGATTGTCCGCATCATCAATCTTTCCCATTCAAATTCACTTGCGGGAATGTTTTCTCTTATTTTGCAATGGAATATGACTGGCAGTCGAATGATTTACGGTGGCTTCGTCAGAATTGCAAGCTACCATTACGCGTGCCGGTTAATGTTCCTATGGAATATTTTGATGATCGTGGAGATCAAAACTTAACACATCTTTTGGATAAAAGGTTTGAGTTTGATGTGAAGTATGATGTGTCTGAACGGTGCATAAATTGCCTTGGAAAGGATGGATATTGCTCCGGCTATGATCCACATACTATAAATTCATGCTATTATTGCCCCGATGGATCTAATGCCCTCCACTGTTCTTCCAAGAGTACGTCTTCCTTCTTTCTCTCTCCATTTCCCCAGCTTATTATTCTGTCAAAGTTTCTCTTCTTTTATCCATACCTTCAAAACTGCTTTCATGTAAGAATTGCATATCAACCATCTTTTTCCTCTTTGCAAAAATGGAATATTTAAGGAATCTTTTTATCATCATACTTCTCATACTTCAATTTTTTTAACAAAGTTAACACAATTTTAAGAGATAAAAAGTATAATTACTGATTCGGGTTAAAAAAACAAACTAGCCAAAGCTTCTACTCTGAAATCCTAAAATCCTTGAATTTTTCCTAAAATACTTAAATTCGTTTAGAACAATTTCTTTATTTAAGCATGTAAGAGGGTTGACTATTTTTTATTTTTTTTCACTTCAATGATTTTTTTACTTTTGAGGTTTGTGAGTTTTAAAAAGCTGAAAAAAAAAATAAGCAAATAAAACACAAAATTTATTTTAATTACTAAGATTCACCAATAGTCACCATTAACAATCATCTCATTTGAAAATAAAGAAGACACCACACTTTTTACTGCATTCATAAGGGTGTTGTTGGAATTAAAAAAAGAGAGTGTGGAGGTATATGGGAAAGACATGGAGGTACAAGAAAAAAATTGCATATTTTTATGAATAATTCAATAACGATCTTTTATGAATGTTACGATAAATCCAATATAAACATTTATTAGTATCACACTGATATCATCTTTAAGAAATCAACTTCAAATTTAATTCAATCTTACAAAAACTTGTTTAGTCTTATTTTTAATCCATGTGAGATCTTCAAAGTAAATTTGCAAATTACCCGTGATTTTGATATAAGAAATTGGATTACTTCAATTTTAATTATCTTATAAATATCTATTAAATTTTTAATTCTTTTAATTATCTTATAAATTACCTTTTTAAATATTTTTTTATTTGATTTTGTAGTTCCTTCTTTAACTCCTCTATCATAACTTGCTTTTTACCTTTCCAAACTTGTGGACTAAATTATTCATTTTTAAACAATTTGACTCGTAAATTAGAGGAAATGAAAAAAAAATGAATGAAAGAAGAAGATGAAATATTGCTATTATTTGATAGTAAATAAACCACAACAGGGTATTTTAAAATAATAATCAAGAATATGTCTCGGAGGGGCTCGGGCGAAAAGTCTTGGAGGGGCTTGGGGGAGCGTAAACATCACCCATCATCAAACTCGTCTACCACGTTCTTTTTCTCAAACTTTCCAGATAGTCACGGAGAATATGAAATGCTCAAGCTGTTCCAGAGGTGGGCAAGGGTTAAAGAAGTGTTCATATCAAGGCGTCTGAATCGGTGGGGCAGAAGGTTTGGTTTTGTGAGATTCTTCAATGTTGATAATGCAGTGAGATTGGAGAGGGAGCTAGATCGCTGTTACATTGGCAATAGGAAGTTGCATGTAAACCTTCCAAGGTATAAGAGGGAAGGGTATGAACGTAAAGGTGTTGAGCCTAACAAGTTTGAAGGGGTGAGCAGAGGTGGGGATGGCCAATCCAATGGGCAGAGGAAAGGAAAGGAGGTATGGAGGGAAAAAAGAGGGAAGGAAGATCAGACGAAGGGCAATACTACTCATTCATATGCAGATGTAGTCAGAAAGCGAAAACAAGACCAGTGGAGGGGCCCCAGCCTATCCACCAAAGCGCTATCTCTACCATGGATGAACAACAGTCTGGTTGGTCGCATGATGAATGAGTTTAATTTTGAGCTTCTGCAGGAGGAGTGTGTTAAGGGAGGAATGAATATGTTTAAGGTAAGATTTTTGGGAGATAACCTTGTTCTTTTGACCCCAAAAGCAGTAATACGAATGGAAGACATTGTTAAGCTAAATAATGAATGGTTCGAGAGCATTTTCGAAGAGTTTAAACCATGGACAGCCACAAGTGTAGTAGGTTACAAAATAGTGTGGGTAAGGTGCTATGGGTTGCCTTTTCCTTTATGGAGCAAGGAGTGTTTATCGAAAGTTGTAGGGGAAGTCGCATCTCTGGTGGATGTTGATGAAGCCACGATGGCATGGGAATGCTTGGAGTATGCTCGAATCCGGGTGCGCGTGCTACAGTCGTCGAAGGCAGAGATGGCTAAGGAGTTTAGAATAAATGGAGTTGTGTATAATGTTACCATCGTGGAGGAGGTGGCGTCTTATGGTAGTTCTGTTCCCGTTTGCAAGTGTGCCCTTAACCATGATAGCTCATCTGATAGTGTATCGTCAACAGAAACCTTCGTTGAAAATACATTTATGTCTGCTGACTCAGGCAACCTTGATGGCGGGGACGAAGAGGGGATTTGGAGGAGGTCGGAAAAGCATGACGGAGAAGGAAGCGGAGGGTCAACGGCTGAGGTAAAGAAAGTACCAGAAAAGGACTGCTCAGACTGTGTGGAGGGATGTCAGAAAAAGAAGGAGCTATCTTTCAATAGAGAGGGAATGAGTAAGCCGGATTTACCTGCAGATGGATCAGCTTTATCTGCAAACCACAAAAAGTCAGAAGCGTGTGTCAGTATGCAAAAAACCTTGGCCTTCCGTGTAGAGGAGGTGGGGACATCAAGTAATGTGATATCCAGGCCCAATTCTTTGGAGGCCCACTCCAAGGAAAACTGCCAACTAGCCCGTCTGGGAAACAAGGGTGATTGCGGGTCAGGGGTTGGAGCGGATGCGGGTAGAGTTCGGGTTAAGGAAGTAAGGGGTTTTTCGTCGACGGCGTGTGTTGATGTCACTGGCACGTGCGCTGCGTCTGAAGGCGAAAACGCAAATAACAACTCTGCTACGGTGCGCGAAGGAATGCTAGAAGAGAATGAAGAAGGAGCTGACCAAGAAGGGATAGATGAACAGCAAGAAGAAACAGGAGAAGCCCCTGGCATGGCTACATCGCAAAAGACAAAGGTCAAGTCGCTTCTTCAGGCAGAAGGAAGCGTCTCAGGTTCTGAATCGTTAGCGGAGCAAGCTCTTGAAAGTACGGAGGAAGTAAGGTTTAAAACGGCATTAAACTTGCCATGTGTTTTGGCTGTGGAGGACACCAACGTGGAAAGCAAATGTGATACCCCTCTCCGCCGAAGAAAGATGAAAGGACTCCGTGATTTGGTGGCACCAAGTACTCACCCAAGGAGGTCCCTAAGGCTAAGTGAGAAGTCATCGCAAGTAAGGAAAGAGTTGCTCGCCAGAGAAGGTTCGTTACCTCTGTCCATTTCTGATGGGGATATTGGAAACTGCAACTCTCGTCTCCGGTATAATGATATGTTGGAGGAACCGGCTAAGCTATGGAATCAAGGAAAACAAATTGGGCTAGTCTGTCGAAAGGAGGAGGACGAGGTAATTCAAGAATATCAATGCATGGAAGATAGAGATTTAGAGTTTTTGAAGAGCATAGCGGGGGGGAATCTGAATGGTTTTTTATGTTGATCTTTAATTTGAATATAAGAGGATTGGGGGGAGGAATAAAAGCAAGATACCTGAGGAGGGTCATTTCTTCAGAGGAAGCAGAGTTTGTGTGCCTCCAGGAAACAAAAACAGAAGAAGTTACGGATGCTAGGTGTTTTTCGTTATGGGGAGATAACAAAGTAGGTTGGATCCATAATGGGGGGGTAAATGGCAGTGGAAGTCTCCTATCAATGTGGCATAAAGAAACTTTCGTCTATGAGAGCCATTCCCTAGGCAAGGGCTTCATAGCGACCGTGGGTACCCATGTGAAGTCAGCACAAAGGTGTTGCGTGGTGAATGTGTATGCTGCTTGCAACCTGAGAGAAAAGAAACTCCTTTGGGAGGATCTAACAAAGTACAAAACGGCTTCTCAGATTGAAGTGTGGTGCTTGTGTGGAGATTTTAATGCAGTTAGAAGCAGGGATGAAAGGAAAGGGGTGGACAGGGGGAACTGTTCCAGTGAGATAAAGAGCTTTAATGAATTTATAGAGTCAAACTTGCTTCTGGAAGTACCTATTGTTGGGAAGAAATACACGTGGTTTAAAGCAAACGGTATGGCGAAGAGCAGGATTGATAGAGTCTTAGTCTCTGAGGAATGGATGCACAAATGGCCTATGTGTAAGCAATATGTCCAAAGGAGGGAAGTCTCGGATCACTGTGCTCTGATGATTAAGAGTACAGAGAAGGATTGGGGTCCCAAGCCTTTTAGAACAATTGATGCTTGGTTTTTAGAGAGAGGGTTCTCGGAAATGGTGGAGGACAAGTGGGGATCCTTTGGGGGTCACGGAAATGTCATAAAGGTGCTCAAGGAGAAGTTTAAACTTCTTAAAGCGGATCTCAAGGTATGGAATAAGGATGTTTTTGGGAACTTGGATTATACCAAGCAATCAATCCTACAGGACATTGAATTCCTGGATTGCGAGGATAGCCATGGCGGTTTGGATGAGAGTCAGAGGAAGCTTAGATCGGACCTGACAAGGAGGCTTTGGGAGAATGATGCAAAGATTGAATCCCTTCTGCGCCAAAAGGCTAGAATAAATTGGTTCAAGTACGGCGACTCATGCACTAGGTTCTTTCATTCGACTCTACGATGGAGGAGACTTAGAAATGAAGTGAAAGGTGTTGAGTTAGGGGGCGTTTGGTGTGAGGAACCGTGTACGGTTCGACAGGAAGCAAAAAAACTGTTTGAATCTAGATTTAAAGCAACGAAGGACTTTGGGGTGAGACTGGATGGGGTTGAGTTCAACACTTTACTACCAGAAGTAAGCTCGAGCATGATCGAGGCTTTCAATGAGGAAGAAATTAAGGAAGCTGTATGGCACTGTGAAGGTATGAAGAGCCCGGGCCCGGACGGATTCAACTTTAACTTCATTAAGAAGAGTTGGAGAAGTCTTAAATCTGATTTTGTGGCAGCGTTGGAGTGTTTTCATGCAACAGGTGTTATCCTGAAGGGGTGCAATGCTTCATTCATAGCATTAATACCTAAAGTGAAGGATCCATGTACCCTACATCAGTTTAGACCCATCTCTCTAGTGGGTGCCATTTACAAAGTCATCTCAAAAGTTCTTGCTGGGAGAATAAAGAAAGTTCTACCTGCTCTTATAGATGGGAGCCAATCAGCTTTCATAGAAGGAAGAGGCCTGGTAGACAGTGTGGTAATGGCAAATGAGGTGATTGAAGACATTAGAAGGAGGGGGAGGAGGGGGTTATGCCTGAAGGTAGATTTTGAAAAAGCATATGATTCAGTAAGTTGGAATTTCTTGTATGACATGCTTAGGAGGTTGGGTTTCCATCACGTGTGGATAAAATGGATTAGGGGATGCATGGAATCATCTACAGTATCGGTGCTTGTAAATGGGAGTCCCACGGAGGAGTTTAAACCTTCTAGAGGGTTAAGGCAAGGCGATCCCATGGCGCCCTTCCTTTTTATAATCGTGGCGGAAGGCCTTGCTGGACTTGTACGACAAGCAATGAAAGCTAACCTTTTGTTAGGTGTTAAGGTTGGAATTAAGGAGGTAGAGGTGGCGTTCCTTCAGTTTGCAGATGATACCCTCTTCTTCTGTGAGGAGTCATGGAGTAATGTGGTAATGATGAAGGCTATCCTAAGGGGTTTTGAGCTAGCATCTGGTCTGAAGATCAACTTCCACAAATCAAGTATAGCAGGTGTGAATGTGCAGCCTAATAATCTCATCTGTTATTCAAAGCTTCTGAACTGTAAGCAGTCAGGAATACCCTTCAAATATCTGGGATTAGAAGTGGGAGGGAACCCAAGGAAGAAGTCTTTTTGGGAACCTGTGTTAAATAAACTAAAAACAAGGCTAAGTGTGTGGAAGGGGCGCTTCTTATCAATGGCGGGAAGGACGTGCATTATCAAGTCTGTCCTCAGTGCAATACCCCTTTTCTATATCTCAGTGTTCAAAGCGCCAGAGGCAATCTACAAAAGCATCATAAGTATTCAGAGAAGGTTTTTGTGGGGATGGGGTAAGGAGAAGAGACCTATTGCATGGGTAAGGTGGGAAGACTTATGTAAACCGAAAAAGGAGGGAGGGCTGGGGATAATAGACGTTAGAAAGTTTAACTATGCCCTTTTAGCAAAGTGGAGATGGAGGGTTATATCCCAGGACGAAGGGAAGTGGAGGGAGGTGCTAGAATCAAAGTATGGGGTTGAACTAGAATGTCCCCAGCTACCAGTAAAGTATCAATCATGGTGGTGGCGAGACCTTGTAAAGGTGTGCAGGGAGGGCGGTGGAGAAGGATGGTTCCAGAAGGAGGTACACTGGAAGCTAGGTAGGGGTGATAAGGTTAGATTTTGGGAGGATGTGTGGATCGGTGACACAAGCCTCAAATCCCTGTTCCAGAGATTGTATTCCCTGTCGGTTAATCAAGAGCACAAGATTGAAGATGTAGGGGCGTGGGAAGGTTCGGAATGGAAGTGGAAGCTAGAATGGAGACGTGATAGATTTGAGTGGGAATCGGAGTTGGAGGCAAACCTTTTTGAATTTATTGTTAGGGCTGATGTAAAGAAAACCAAAAATGATATCCGAGTATGGGGGACAGGGGAACTGGAGATGTTCTCGGTCAATGTAGCCTATAAAGTCTTTCTAATGGAACCGGAGAAGTATACCATGAAGCTTTTGAGTCTCTTTGGAAAGCCAAAGCATTCCCTTCTATCCTGTCAACAACATGGAGGGTTTTCTTAAATAGGCTCCCAACAAGGGAGGCGCTGAGTAGAAGAGGAGTTCAGATGAGTTCTGTAGCCTGTGTGCTGTGTGAAGCTGAGGAGGAATCCTGAAAGCATCTGTTCTTAGATTGTGAATATGCGCAACAGGTGTGGTCCTTGTGCCTTAACTGGTTAGGTTTTAAGTTAGCCCAACACAACAACCTTAAAGACCACTTTGTGAGTTTCCATTTACCTCAAGTTAGTAGTAAGCAAAATCTGGTCTTGAAAGGAATTTGGACTGCTATTGTGAGGAGTATCTGGGATCAGAGAAACTCAATTTTGTTTAAACAAAAAGTAGTTGATGCTGAAGAGATTGTGCAGATGGCACAACTCAAGACGTGGTTATGGTTGAAGCATAAAGCTGCTTTTCATTCCCATTCGTTTGCGGATTGGCTTCTCAACCCTTTTATATGCATAAAAAGCATAAAATAGAGGGGTTTTTCTGGAGGCTGTGGGAGGTATGAAACTTCTACAAGGAACGGAGGTGAGCGTGGGCTTGCTTGCAGGAGTGAGGAGGGCTGTGGAGGTTTGGAGAGGTAACATGGATCATGCTGAAGGATGTAAAGAGTTTTTGAGTTTGGCAGGGAGGCATCGAGTTGAGGTTCTCAGCTTTCGTGAGAGCTTATGTAGAGGTTCTGTGGGTTGCTTCTGTGTCTGTGTAAGGGTGTGCTAACACTGGATTGGTGTGCTTTATATGATTTCCAATGGGGAATCACCTGTTAAAGTCCAGGGTCTTACTTGGTTTAGAGTGGTTTTGAGGCCTCTTGGCTCTGCTGTAGCTTCTGCAGGGGGCCCATGGAAGGAGATGGCAAGAACGGGATGCACAACGGTAGTTGGAGGTTGTGGACGTGCTCCTAGTCTTAAGAGTTTCCTGGACTTAGGGGAAGTGTATAAAGGGTCTACAACATGGTGCCCTGGACTGTTGTGATGTTCTCCTAGGGTGGTGAGCAGGTTCATGTATGGAGCTGAGGAGGTACCTCCTGTTTGGGGTTCTAATATGCCAAGGCTGGAAAATAGGCTAGTCTGGTGGGGTAAAGTATATGCTAGTATGGGCACGGACTATGGTGGGAAAAATAAAAAAGGGTTGGAGTCCTGTTATGTGAAGCGGTTGGTTGTTGGAGGGTCTAAGCCCTGGATGTCTGTCCACTTTTTAGAGGAAACCATAGCTGAACCGAAGGGCTAAGCTGGTTTAAGTTGAGAGAATCATCCTATGGTAAGGGTAGGACGAAGGAGGCTTATGGTGCAATTTGGCCGACGGTCTGTGCTGGATGGTGCGGCTGCTGGTATGTCCGACCTTGTGCCTGGGTGTGATTGTCCAAATATGTGAGGGCCCAAGTGAAGGAGTAAAGTGTAGGCTTGGCCAGTTCTAAGCAGGTGGCATTATGATGAGATGAGTTGTTTTGTGTGCACCAGAGATACCAACCCTTGTTGTTCTTAGCATTCAGAAGGTGATAGATAGGTACCTTGGAAAAGCTGGTTATGTTGATGAGCACCTGCTAGAGCGAATGGTACCTTAATGCACAGGGGACCAGTTGTTTAGTTGGGAATGAAGATTGGTGAAAAGCAGGTCGGCACAAATGAAGGAAGGAAGGTTTTGGCTCATGCTGAGAATGAAGCACTTGATCGAATCAAGCAACTGTACCAAATAGAAGATGCAAGAAATAAAGTAGGCAAGCGGGGAGTTACTGGACCTGGTCATTATGTTTGTTCAGAGAAACATAATGAAGAAGGCGAAGTCAGTATTTATGAAGAGCCTCGAGGTAAAGATTTGTGCAGCAATGGAGATTTTGTATTTAGAAACTTTAAAGCTCATCAATTCTAAAAAGATCAGAAACCGGCGGGCTCCGAGTATGTGTTGACCTCGACGGTTTTAGCACATCGACGGGTTTTGTACCTCGACGGTAGAGAAGCACCTCGACGGTAGAATCACATCGACGGTATAAAACCGCCGGTGAGAGGCACCTCGACGGTAGAACCACATCGACGGTAGCAAACCGCCGGTGAGAAGGACATCGCCGAAGGTCGCTGAATCGGCGCTCACCATGCGTGCGTGGTCGATGGTCACTGAAGGACGCATCATCACCGTTTCTAAGAAGACCAACATGATCGCCGGACGACAAATGAGGCGTTCTCCTTGCGCGTATAGTTGAGTTTCGATGAAGAGGCTATCTCCGTGCGTATGTAGGCGGTGGTTGCCGAAAGTGTGTTTACGGAGGTCGCCGAAGGATGCATCATCACCGTGGGAGTGAGGGGCGATAGGGAGGAGGACAGTGGTAGGCCTATATGATCGCCAGTTGATAAAGCGGCGGCCTCCGTGCGTGCATAATCGGAGGTCGCCGAAGGATGCATCAACACCGTGATCGACGGTCGAGGAAGCGGCGGTCGCCGTGTGTGTAGACGGAGGTCGCCGATGAAACGGTGATCTCTGTGCGTGCGTAGAAAACAGGGTTTGAGTTTTGTAAAGGGTTGGGGTACCCCATTTGTACCCCCTTAATTTAAATTAATTCTTTGCTGATCAAAAAAAAAAAAAAAACTTAATAAAAAAATTAGTTAATAAAAATTTAATTGAAAATATTTAAATTTATAAAATATTTAAAATTTAATTAAGTCAAATAAATATAAAAATATAAATAGAAATTTTTTAAAATAGATAAGAAATAAAGTTAAATATTTAATTATTTAGTAAATATATAAAGAATAAAAAAATATTGTAAAAGTTATATAATCTGAATGATTTGATAAAAAATTGACAAAGAAGTATGTCTCATCATCTTTAAAATTTATTTTCCTTCTTTTCTCATTTAACAAAATTACATGTATCTCCACCGTCTTTCTCCTCTTCTCGCTAATAATTCATTCATCATCCCTTCTTGATTGTTTGTGTTATTTTCGTTTGAAAAATTGTGTTTTGTAAAATTAGATTTTTTTATATTAAAATTGATTTTAAGCTTTAGTCAAATATATTTAAACATGTTATGAAATATATTGTATTTTTTTATCCATTACAAATGTTATCTTGAATTATTTTAGTTATCAAATCAAAGTAATTATTACAAAAAAATCATGATATAAAAACCAATTTTAAAGATAAAAAATAATTAGTTGTTATAGTGACTAAATTAAAAATCATTTTTCTAACTCTATAAGATTTCATTTTACTTTCCACTTCATGGTGCCAAAGTTACATACGGTTATAGTCCGTATGTAATTATCTGTCGTTTACATACGGAAAAATCTGTATGTAATTATCTTTGATATACATACGAATTTTGATCCGTATGTAATAATCCATATATAATTTACGTTTTTTTTATTGTGTTTTTTTTTGTGAAAAATTAAACTAATTAATCGAAAATCATGTGACTATAAAATTTTATTATGAAACCAAACCATAACTACCAAACTGTTTGGTTCATAGTTAGATTGTACAGTCCTCTAGTGCCGATAATATAGAGTTATATTCAGTTTTGTAGGTAAACGAGGGGAACCTTTCTTATATAATAACAATATCGATAACAAAAAGTTTTGATTTTTCTGTTAAGAAAATAAGCTCCCAAATTTGATATAATGATTCCCTTGGATTTAGTTCTTTAGTTTGAACAGAATTATATAATCTAGAAGAAGCATTTGAATACTGTAGAGTTACAATAAGTTTCAATGTTGAAATCCAATGTATAATATAAGATTTAAAATGTACTGTACTAATAATAAGAAAATTAAACACTAAGGTAGAAATTTCGTTTAGATTGGACGCAAAAGCTTCTTTCCTCTGTCATAAATTTTTAGAGTGCAGTGCAAAGTGAAGTAGAAACATATGGTGACTGAAATATGATGGTGTCATATTTGTAATTCCTCTTCCAAAAGTTAAGGGGTTGTAAAAGTAGATCAAATGTTTTCTCACTACAAGAAAATCATGAAATAGAAACCAATTTTTAGAAACCAAAATAATTAGTTGCAATAATAACTAAATTATAGATCATTTTAGAAACTAAAAAGAAATTTGGTTTCTAAATTAGTTTCTATTATTTTCTATTATTGTTAAATAGTTTCTAAATTGGTATCTAATTAGCAACCAAGGTTTTAGAGACCAAATTTAGAAA
>Ga0123342_1008127_pt1 | contig 13434 bp, 4 predicted proteins | sample Turbeawhitnodule_FD_89960 | JGI IMG/M metagenome (GOLD analysis project Ga0123342, IMG submission 89960) | Root nodule microbial communities of legume samples collected from Mexico - Turtle bean Mexico white nodule | ecosystem: Host-associated > Plants > Roots > Nodule | place: Mexico: Nepantla...
AAAAAAAAAAAAAAAAAAAAAAAAAAAAGAGAGAGAGAGAGAGAGAGAGAGAGAGAGAGAGAGAGAGAGAGAGAGAGAGAGAGAGAGAGAGAAAGAGAAAGAGAGAGAGAGATTACACAGTCAATTTATACTGGTTCACTCAACTCCTAAGCTACATCCAGTCCCCAGAACAACCACTGGGTATTCCACTAGCAATCAATCACAAATTACAAACACTTAAAACCACAAAAAGGTGATCTTGATAACACAAGAACACTCACCCTTTTTGCCTTTCACACAACCCCAGTCAGAATACCCTCTGACCTTAAAGGTTTACAAACCTTACAAGTTTAGAAAAGAAAAAATTACAAGAATATAAAAGGAACAGATTACACCTGGAATTTCAGGAATCACAGAGCTCCTAAGATCAATTCTTGAACCAATGCACAACCTTTAGGCAATCTTGCAAAACTTTAATTCAAATCTCTTCTAAAAAACGTTATCAATCTCACTTTTTGTGTGTTCTTTGAAATCAAAGAGAAACCATATTTATAGCTCTTAAATCTAGCCGTTTTAGGCAGTTAATCATGAGCCTAATCAATTTTAATTCAACTGAAAACAGATTTAACAGGTTTTTGAAAAGTTGTTAAGAAATGTGATAATCAACCGGTTGAAATGTCGTTTTAACCGGTTGAATTGGTTTTGATAGTTAGTCAACCAAGTCAAAAATAGTTTTGAAAACCTTCAAACAAGCTAAGTGTAAAACAACCGATTATATCGTGAATTCAACCGGTTGTTTTTCTCTTTGATTTAGAAAAACATTTTTCTCTTTTAAAACATATTGATTTTTCTTGTGCATAGGATTAAGAATGATCTTTACAAGAATTCTAAACACCCTAGAACTAAGCTTCAATCAATGCAGCGCCTTCATCACAAATTTGGTTCATCAAAGCTTCGATGTTCTACAATGTATTGGGCCTAGTAGAGTAGGGTGTAAATGGAAAAAAAGAGTCTAGTTAAGATGACGATTGGGCTTCCTTGGGCGCAATGTAACCCTAGGTCATCTAGGGTTCACAAATAAGCGTCTAAGATAAAAATGCAAAGCATGGAGCAGCTAGGTGAAACATGGAACGTCCAAGCATGGCATGGTAAGCATGAGGAGTCCATCTAAGCATAGGCAAGGAAGGCATGAAGGTCCACATGTCATCCCCTCAATGGAGAGGATTTTCCTCCATTGAAGAAAAACCATTTTTCAACCTCTGATTTGAGAGGATTTGTTCTAATGAGAGGAAGTCATTTGACTTCCCTTAGCACTATAAATAAGTGTGCTAGGATTCTTGTAATTTATGCCAAAATATTGTCTCACTTGACTCAAGTTCACTCTATGTTAGCACCAATTTTTGTGTCTAGTCTAGAACTCTTTAGAAATTGACCTCACATATTCTAAACCTCTACTTCCACACATCAAATTTACATTTCTAATATGAATTATACCTCCATAATAACATTTGCATTGTATCTATTGAATCCACACACCATTTCAAACTCCAAAACAAGCAAGGATTCAAGATCAGTTTGCATCAATTGGTATCATGAGCATGGATTCAATCAATATAAGTTTTATTTAGTTTTTTTAAATGTTCTTTTCATTTTCCTAATGTCTTCATACTTTATTTGCATGTTCTGAATCTGTTTTGAGTTCATGATGCAATTCGTTATAGCTTGTGTTTGGAAGGTGAATGAGGCAGGGAAAGAAGTGAGGAATTGAAGCACCGAATGGAAGAGGAATAGGTGAAAAGTGGCATGAATTTAGGTGTAAGGTTAAGGAAGAGATTAGGCCAACTTCCTTGGAGTTTCACTAGGCTTAGAGAGACTCTAACAAAAAGAGATTGAGATAGAATGTTCTAAAAATTCAGAAACGCAATTCATTTATCATCCAAATATGAATTAACAATGCATGACCCTCTTATTTATAGGTTATCAAGGTGTAGTAGGTGTTGACTTTATGAGAGTCTAAGTTCAAGAGGGGGGGTGAAATGTACTTAGGTTAATTTTTGCAAAGATCAAATTATTCAACCCTGATAAAAAAACAACTGATTGTTTTATGAAATAACTGGTTGATATTTTCTTAACAGAATACTACTATAGGAAAAACAACAGATTGTTTTCATAAACAAATTAATATTTTCACTTAAGAAAACTCATAACACTTTCAAGAAATTCACTTAAAAAGAAGTGTATAAGATTATTCTTGAAAAACAACAAATCTTGATTTCAATTTTGGTCAACCAAATTTAATATATTAAAACACAAAATAATTAATTGAAATACTGATTCAAGTTTCAGTCAAGAAACATTATCTTTTCAGTTAAGAGATTAAATTTTTTATAACAGAACCAACAAATGAAAAACAATTGATTAATCGATAAAACAATAGGTTGTATTTTACACCAATAAGCACAGTTTTATGCAGAAAAGAGAATGTGCAGGGAAAGAAAGCTTAAAGAACACATATTTATACTGGTTCACTAAAAATGAGCTACATCCAGTCTCACCTTGCAGTAAGATGGATTTCACTAAATCAAATGTATATTTTTACATAAAGACATCCATGAACAACTCTTGAACAGTACAGGAACTGAAACACACTATGTAAAACATTATTACTGTAGTACACAACTTCCAAGAAACAAGTGAAAAATCACACTAAGATTAGTCATCTCAGTATACAAAGCCAGACCCCACCAAACCTTAAGAGAGCATCAGTAGAAGAAGAACCAGATATAAACTAGAATATCATAAGTTCTTCCTTCTTGCCTTTCCAGAAGAAAAGTTATGTAAATAAATTGGGCTCACTTTGAGGGTCCAAATAGAAGAATAAACTAGAAGTAGGGTGTGCTTAGTAATTTTGGTAGGGTGTTGATGACTTTCTACGGCAAGTGCACCGCGTTGTCAGAAGTAATAATTTGTCCCTAAGAATGGATATCGATCCCACAAGGAATAGTGAATTATCAAGTACAATGTTTGCGAAATATACACAGAACAATAAAAAGAGTGTTGATGGTGATTGTGTTGGCACTGATCAATAAGAAAATAGACAAATAATTGGTTGCTTCAAGTTGGAAAAAATAGGGATTAGGTTTCATCTTCCACACTCCTATGTATTTTGATTAGAATGGCAATATTAAGTTCTTTTATTGAAATTGATGCCCGTAGAAAATTCATTTATATTGATCTCTCACATATAAAATTCTTAAGAATGTGTCCTAATTATTGATCTCTAGCATACTTATAAAAAGAACTGAGAATTGTAAGAATTAATGGCTTAAACAAGAGGGGGTGAATTGTTTATCAAAGATTTTCGCAAATATTGAATAGGAATGAAGCTTTAATACAATTCATAGATTAAGCAATTAAACAATGGTTAAAAAACTATTTGCAGAATTTCAATCGGTTGAAACTTCATTTTAACAGGTTGTTCATAGCAGCAGCAAAAGCATAATTAAAACAAACAGTTATGAGGAGTGAGAGAGAGAGATTTACTCAACCAATTTTATACTGGTTCACTCAACCTTGAGCTACATCTGGTTCCCAGAACAACCACTGGGTTCCACTAGTAATCACTCACAAATTACAACATACACACCAACAAAGAGGTGATCTTGAAACCACAAGAACCATTCACCATCTTTGCAAACACACACCTCTAACCAGAACAACCTCTGACTTTACAGGATTTTACACACACTTACAAGTTTATGAAAGATCAATTACAAGAATCATGAAAGGAACATAATACACCTGAGTTTACAGAAATCAGAAAGCTCATATGATCAGACCTTGAACCAATGCACAGCTATACAACAATCATGCAAAACTTTTGAAAAACTTCTTTCAAATCAATCTCAATCTCATTGTATTTGATATAAAACTTCTGTATTTTGTTTTGAAAGAAAGGCTATATTTATAGCACACAAAACTAGTCGTTCTATGCATCATTTATTAGCCAAATAAGTTTTGGCTCACATCCAAAACAGATTAACAGGTTTTCAAAAAGTTGTTATGAAATGTCACAATCAACCAGTTGAAAAGTCATTTTAACCGGTTGAATTGGTTAGGCAGTTACTTAACCAAGTCAAAAACAATTTTAAAACCTTCAAATAATCCAAGTGACAAAAAACCGATTATTTCGATAATTCAACCGGTTGTTTTTCTCTTTGCTTAGAAAAACACTTTTCTTTATACAAAACATATTTGAGCAAGCTTGTGCAAGGAAATAGGAAAGATCTTAAAAAGATTCTAAACACCCTAGACTAAACCCAAACCAAAAGTAGCACAACTTCAAGCTTCATCGTGGATTTGAAACATCAAAGCTCTCATGTTCTACAAGAATCACACTCAAACGTTAATGGCAATTAACATTTCAAGTCTATCTCTAGCACTCAAATATGTTAAGTATTGTTGTTTAGGTCACAAAAATTTAGAAATAAAACAAAAATACCCATAATCAATCAAGAATAGAATATTATATCATATTAAATATCACCTCAATACATAAGAGTTAGAGTAGATTACTCTCAATCTCAAAGGGTAGAATTAGCCACACATACTTCTAGCACCTTCCATTCTCCTAATTGGGTTACAATTCACTCAATGGTGTTTTCCTCTCAATCTTGCACACTAGGGTTGAGCTTCTAGCCCCCTATTTGACCTAATTTTCAAGGGTTAGGTAACTTCTTGTGTCGCGTTGATGGGCTAAGTGATAAAACATAAAAAAGGCCCAATCTGTCTTACGCATTGTCGCTCAAGCGAGAATTCCTCGCTCTCGCTTGAGTGAGAAAGGCCTTGATTTCCAAAAATAGTCCCAGAGCATTCTCGCTCAAGCGAGATACTCCTGTTGCGAAATTGGCTTTTTCGGTGCTTTTCTCTATTTTGGGACCTTACAACTTTCTCTTTTTTTAGCTCAAATCATTCTTCTTTATTCCAAATCTTATATCGTCCCTAGAAACCTGCAATTTACATCAAATTTGGGAATAAAATGCTCTTATTCAAATAAAGATCATAAAAAATGTAAAAAAGTATAAATTCATAATTTAGGGCTTATTTTATATGTTAATTAGCAATAAATCCTTATAAGTGCTTATATTTTAATATGAAATATTACTGAAATTAGGCATTTATCACTCTCCCCAACTTAGAATCTTGCTTGTCCTTAAGTAAAGTAAATGAATATATTTGAATTTAAATATCAAACAACTTAATTCACAAAACAACAGATCAAATCAGAAATTTATAATGCTTCCAAATTCAAATATAGAAAAATATAGACACAATCAACTCCCGGGATCAAACCAAAACAAATAAATGACAATTCATTAAGGAATTTCTTCTCATATGCTCACATGTAAGTGTTTCTCTCTATTTTTACTGAATCATAACAAATCACAGTTGCTTTTCATTTCATCTTCAAATCACAAACATATTAGAAACATGAATCTTAAGGTCTTTTCTAGAGTTGTAATGAGGTTGAGCTTCCAAAAAATATTGGTTTTTCTTAGATACCAAAATGCACATCTTAAAGAAGAAGGACATACCTACAATTCAATTATTGAGAACATATATGTTATCTAAACACCATTTTCTTTTGATATCACTTTCCCTCATTTTCTTTATAACTTTTCATGATTTTCATGATGTGTTTTTTTTCTTTTCTATTTCTTTTTCTTTTTCTGTTTTTTTTTTCATTAATAGGAAAAGATTCTTCCTATTTTCAACTTTTTCAGCTTTCACAATCAGAACCAACCATTCTCTTTTCTATATGTATTGCATTTATATTCTCCTTCCTTAAACATGCTAAAAGGTAGGAAAATATATCATCAAATGTTAAGGTGCAATAATAACAAAAATTCTTGACCCAAAGGATTTATATAAAAAAATGGAATTCTAATAAGATAAAGGTTGGTTATTTAGCCCTAGGTTCCTAATTAACACAAACAAATGCCTCAATCATCTTCATGCTCTTTAATAAAAATTAAGCAACCACAACTGTTAATTCATTAGTAAACTCTCAAAATTGTTTAAGGTTCACACACTCACTTGGTTTAATTGGCCTCATTCCTTTTTGATTTTTCATTCTCTGTCCTAATTAATCATCCTGCTAAATTTTCATGTATCACCATTTCAACTACATTTGAATAGGGATTAAATCATATTTTATTTTCTAACATGTGTCTAATCTATCTCACTATCTAATATTTAAACACAATGAAACTAACAAAACAACAAATTTATTCAAACTACCAAATAAGCAAATAAACAAACTAAACAAATAAGCAAATAAACAAAATAACCGAATAAAGAAAAACTAAACATAAAAATAGAACAAAATTCAAATAACTGAATAAAAAAGAGAATTAGAAAGATAAAACATTATTTTTGCTCAATCCTCTCTTCCTAAGAAGTTATCCAGCTATTTGTTAAAATCTTCATCTACAGTCTTTCTTTATTTGCTGGATTTGCCTCCTGAATAATAGAATTTGTCCCCAGTCCAAAATACATAACCTGCAAGTGATTAGGAGGCATATAGGAAGGGTGTTACCTTTGGAAAAAAAAATTATAAATTTAATTTTTTTTTAAATTCTTTTTTTGCAAAAAAACTTTCTAGCTTGAGTGAGAATTCCGACGCCAAACTCACTTGAGCGAGAATTCCTACAGAAAACTCAATTTTTTTCGTCGTAGATCTCGCTTGAGCACCATTTATCTCGCTTAAGCGAGATTCCCCTGCATGAAAACTCTATTTTTTTATGTCAAACTCGCTCAACCAAGAGTTGAATCGCTTGGGCGAGAATCCCTGCAAGAAAACATGATTTTTGAAAGTTAAAATCATAACAAAAATAACAAAACAACATAAAACGAAAATGTGGACTGGGTTGCCTCTCAGTAAGCGCTCGTTTAACATCTTCTAGCTTGACGTCTATTTATTTCAAGGTTGAAATCTCTCTTTGATCCCTTTTGTACACATTCTTCCCCTGCATTAAAATTTTTTAGACCATAAAAAAGATTTAAAGTTACCTCTTGATCTTGAAGTTCTCCTTTGTCAACATCAACTATGATTCTAGCAGTCTTCATAAAGGGTCTTCCAAGTATCAAGGAAACCTCCTCATCTTCTTTCATGTCCATCACAACAAAAGCCACAGGGAATGTGAATTTATCCACCTATACGAGAACATCTTCAACCACACCATATGGATACTTGGTTACTCGATCAGCTAACTTTAAAGTCATCTTGGTGGGTTTAATCTCCAGATCACCTATTTTCTTCAACATTGCCAAAGGAATTATATTTACGTTTTCCCCCAAATCCAGTAAAACATTGTCCACAAATAAAGCACCTATTGACACAAGAAGGTTAAAACTCCCTAGGCCCTTATATTTTTTAGGCAAGCCTTTTTGAATAATGACATTGTATCTATCCTCCAACTCTATATTTCTCTCTTCAATATAGCTCTTGTTGTTGCAAAATCTCTCAAGTGTTGAATCTTGCTTCAAATTTCCTGTAAAATAATTTTTAAGGAGTAAATTGTTAAAAAAAATATGTCCTCTTTTTTTTAAGGAGCATGAGGATATGATAAATCTTTTTCAAGAACACCTCTCTCCTTATTTTCACTCTTTTTATTTATTTTTTCCTCCTCACTTATTTTTTTTTCTCTTTCTTTCTCATCTCTCTTCCCCTTTGTCTCATCTTTTTTTTTTTTTTTCAGTCACTACATAATTGCAATGCTCTTTTGGGTTGGTGATGGTATTGGATGAGAATTTGTCACTTAGTCCCTTTGTAATTTGTGCAATTTGTTTGGCCACCTGTCCCATTTGGATCTCTATACTCCTAATCGTGGCCATGCTCTTTTCCTGCGTGATCACAATCTTTGTTAGGGTGTCTTCAGCTTTACTCATTCTTTCAAGAACGGATGGATCCTCAACTTCACGTGAATTGTTATGATAAAAACAGTGACCATTAGAATGATCACCTCCACAAAAATCACACCTGATTGGTTGACTCTAGCTTTGAGATGAATGAACAACATATAATTGTTGGGGCAATTTAGTCATTTGTGCAGTTAGTTGTTGAATCTGCAGTGTCAAAATTTTAGTTTTAGCCAAGAGTGCATCTTCTAACAACCCTTTATTCTGAAGACCTTATCCACCATGTTGGGCTTGATAATCAGTTGATGTCAATGCATCAATAATCCTTTTCGCTTGTTCTATATCAAGAGCCATCATTGTGCTGCCAGTTGCAACATCTAAGAGCATCTTTGTGTCAAATCTAAGACCAGTGAGAAATATGTTTAGTTGAGCAATATCTTATAACCCATGATTTGTGCATTTTCTAAGCATCATTTTAATTTTTCCCATCTCTCACAAAATACTTCATCTGCTCCTTGTCTGAACATAGAAATTTCAGACTTTGCTTTGATGTAGTGAGAAATTGAAAAAAATCTTTGGAAAAATTTTTCCTCTACATCCTCTCAGCTAGTGAGGCTCTAATTTGGAAGTGATTTGAGCCATTCCTTAGCCTTTCCTACCAATGAAAACACGTGCATATAAACATTTTCAAGATCACCTGATTGAAAGCCCATTGTTCCCACCAATTCATAAAATGTAGACAAATGATGGGCACTGATGAGAGTGAGAAAATCGGGATTTATTTCCAAGGCCTTGGCGGTAGCAGGTATTGCAATACTAGAAAAATGCATTGCCCCTCGGTACATGACATAATCTCCAAGTTTCCTCCTAGGGATTGATGCTTGTTCTTCTGCCATGTTTTCTTCCTGAAAGATATTAGTGAGGAAAAAAAACAAAGATTTTTTTTTAAATAAAATAAAATAAATTCAAAATAAATTTGAAGATAAAATAAAAAAAAATATGTGAAATAAAAAAAACAAATATAAACAAACTCCAGAAATATAAAAAAAAAACTATTAACAAAAAATAAAAACAGTTAGACTATTTACAATATTTAGGAATTCATACTAAAAAATAAAACAGTTCCCCGACAACTGCGCCAAAAACTTGATGACTTTCTATAACAAGTACACCGCGTTGTCAGAAGTAATTATTTGTCCCTAAGGACGGATATCAATCCCACAAGGAATAGTGAATTATAAAGTACAATGTTTGTTAAATATACACAAAACAATAAAGAGAGTGTTGATAGTGATTGTGTTGGCACTGATCAATAAGAAAAAAAAAATAATTAGTTTCTTTAAGTTGGAAAAATAGGGATTAAGTTTCATCTTCCTCACTCGTATGTATTTTGATTAGCAGGTCAATATTAAGTTCTTTGATTGAAATTGATGCCCGTAGAAAATTCATTTGTATCGATCTCTCGCATATTAAATTCTTAATAATGTTTCCTAAATATCGATCTCTCGCATACTTATAAAAACATCTTAGAATCACACTCAAACGTTAATGGAAATTAACATTTCAAGTCTATCTTTAACACTCAAATACGTTAAGTATTGTTGTTTAGGTCAGAATCCTAAAATATCTTTTGGTCAGATTTAAGATTCTCAATTTGTCACAAAAATTTAGAAATAAAACAAAAATACCAATAATCAATCAAGAACATAATATTATATAATATTAAATATCACCTCAATACATAAGAGCTCGAACACATTACTCCCAATCCCAAAGGGTAGAATTAGCTAAATGGTGCTTTCCTCTCAATCTTGCACACCAGGGTTAAGCCTCTAGTCCCCTATTTAACCTAATTTTCTAGGGTTAGGTCGCTTCCTGTGTCGCGTTGATGGGCTAAGTGATAAAACATAAAAAAGGCCCAATCTATCTAACGCATTCTCGCTCAAGCGAGGAATTCTCGCTTGAGCGAGAAAGGCGTGGATTTCTTAAAACAGTCCTGGAGTATTCTCGCTTGAACGAGATACTCCTGTTGCGAAATTGGCTTTTTCAGCGCTTTTCTCTATTTTGAAACCTTACAGCTTTCTCTTTTTAGCTCAAATCATTCTTTTTTACTCCAAATCTTCAATCCTCCCTAGAAACCTGCAATTAACACCAAATTTGGGAATAAAATGCTCTTATTCAAATAAAGATCATAAAAAATGTAAAAAAAGGTATAAATTCATAAATTAGGGCTTATTTTATATGTAAATTAGCAATAAATCCTTATAAGTGCCTATATTTTAATTTGAAATATTACTGAAATTAGGCAATTATCAAGTGTGCTTATTAATTTGAGTAGGGTGTGCTTGGTAATTTGAGTAGGGTGTGCTTAGTAATTTAAGTAGGGTGTGCTTAGTAACTTGGGGTTGTCATGACAAGTGCTTCTAGGTTTAGGGTTTCTTTGACCTACTTTCTAGAAGGTTTCTCACAAATGACACTCCTACCCCTCTATCTTGTTCTCCAAGACACTATCTCATATAAATAGAGTGTCTTGCCTCATGTATTTCACACTTGATTTTGAACATAGAAAAGAAACTCTGCAGGAGTGATTTTGTAAGACTTGTGAGCTCTCATTTTTGGGTCTTATTTTGGGTGGGTAACATCTCAAGTGGCGGCTCTTTGCATAACTCATCTTGGAGTCCTCTCTTCTCCAAGTGGCATGACAACCTTCTTATTCCATAAGCTCTCTTCATCTCTTCCTCTTTTTATCTTTCTTTGCGCCATCCTTCCATTCCATATATGTCTTTTTCTTTTCTTTAATTTGTTCTTTTTTTGTTCTTATTCTTTACTTGTTCCTTGTCTTAATTTCCACACCTTGCATTATCCACACCATATTATTGTCTTTTCTCTTTGCCCTTATGAAGTGCACCTTCACACTTACTTAACCACTTGGTTAAGTTCGTGTCCAGTGGGAATCTTCTTAGGGTTTTCACCATAATTGCTAAAAATAAAAATTCATAAACAAAGTGTCACCATAAAATATGCAATCTTAAAATCAACTCACATCAATGTAAAACACTATTATTGTAGTACACCACTTCCAAGAAACACTATCTTAGAAGCAAAAACACAAAGATCACAATACAGTAAAGAGAATGGAATGAAAACACCTTTCTGTAGACTTAGAAGACTCTAAAGGGACCTCCAAACAACAACACACTTGGAAGAATCATTAACCTCAAGCAAGTGATGAAAGTGAAAGCACTAAGAACTCTCAAAGACTCAAAAACTCTTCAAAAAACTTAGAATTCTCTCATGCTTTGAAACACAAGTATGTATGTGTGTAGTGAAGAGATATTCAAATCACAAACCAACCCTTCCTTTTTATAGACTTTAGATAGAAACAGAATTCAAAAAAATTTCAAAAGCTGTTAAGAATATAACAGGTTAAAAAAGGAAATAACAAGTTGATTTTTTCAAAAAACACTTAGTCAGTTTAAAACAAATTTTGAATATTTGAAACTGAAAATGGAAACAAGACTAACTCAAAACAATTTTTGGAGATAAGTTTCATCAAATAAAATTTAACAGATTGTTTCTTAAAATAATCAACTAAAAAATTGTACTTTTCAGGTAAGAGAAAATTTAAACCAATTGAAAACATTTTTAATCAATTTAAAAACTGTAAAGTTTGAGAAAACTAAATTTTAACCAATTTGAAAGCATTTTTAACAGTTTGAAAAACCTTTTAGTTAAGTAAAAACAGTTTAACTCTTTTTGAAAAGGTTTTGATCAATTTCCCAGGGTCTCCCAAGGATGATGTGTCGTATTTCCATAGGGACAAAGTCACAAAAAATGTTTTCTTTATATCTCCCTATGCCAATGGGTACACTCACCTAACTCTGAACTACCGTACCACATCATCCTCTTGGCTAATCCAATCTAATTTGCAAGGTTGGGGAAGAAATAGAATTTTTAAGGTCAAATTATTAACTAAGAGAGAGCTACAACTGGTGGAGAACCATCTGGAAGAACTTATAGAAGTAGAAGAAGGAGTTGAGAAGAATCTCATCTTAGGGAGAATTAATTGTTGTCTGCTCTTCCTTTTTTCTCTAGTTTTATAACATTGTATATAATAGTATAGGCTTTATTTTAGGCTTATATTTGGGCCATTTTCTTGGGCTATATGTTGCACCATTTTATGGGCCATGTATTGGGCCAATTAGTGTGGGGTGTAAATAGAAAAGAAGAAACTAGCTAGGGTTACATATTAGGATTTCTTTGAGCCCAATTGAAACCCTAATCTTCCTAGGGTTTTTTTCAGCTCTAGATTGGACGACAACAAGGCATGGGAGGCTTGAAGCAATAGTTGGCAAGCCCTCAATGGAGAGTATTCCTCTCCACTCACAAATCGCCACTTGTAGGCACCTAAATGGAGAGGATTTGCTTCACTTAGAGAGAGTCAGTTGTCCTTCTACAAGTGAAAAGTTTTTTCCACCCATTAAGCTATAAATAGAGGCGTTTGGTGACGTAAAATTTATCTTTGAATAGATTATTGAATTTTTTCCAAATTTCAACCTCAACTAGTCTCTTAGCTCATTCCTTGTTAGCCTTATTTGTAAGTGTTTAACATGGAACCTCCAAGGAGTGGGCTTAACCTCTCTTAAGCTTCATTGTCATTCTCCAAAAACCAATACTTCAGGTTTCTTTCACTCATTTTAGCCACCAAATTCTACCAGATTTTGTACCCCAAAAATATAAAACAAAAGACACAAAGCCATGCAAGCAAGGATTGCATCAAGTGGTGTCTAGAGAAAGATTTTCATTTCTTCAGGAGATAAGTGCTCAAACCTTTTTCTTCTTCATTGTTTCGTGTTGTTTACATGTTGTTCTTCATGTCTTGAATCTATTTTTGTTTAGTGTTGACCATTTATTTGTTGTTTTTCTTGGTTTAATCGGTTTAAATAGCTTGTTCTTCCTTAAACCATTTATATTGACGTTTAGGAGTTCTTTTTGTGTTTATCTTGTGTGCTTCTGAATTTTTTAGTCTTCATTCATTTTCATTTGGTAAAAACAGTTTATGTTGAGTTCATTTTCATTTTATGATCCATTTTTAGTTGTCTAAAGTCATGTTGTTTCCTTATATGTCATAAAATTCAAGTAGTCATTTGTTTGAATTTTGTTTCTTGTTTTGCAAAGAATATATGTTTACTTTGAGTCATATTTTGTGCCTTTTTGTGCTTTTTTTGTTTTTTTTAGTGTCTTATCTTGTTATTAGATCATTAACGACTTCATTAGAGTTAGGTTTCTATTATGTCTTGATTTTTAATTCGTTTTTTATTTCAAATTCCTTAGATTTCATCGTTTCCAGATTTTGTGAAATTTTATCTCTGTGTTGAGAATTTATTGTGGGTTTGTTTTTTGGTAAAAAAATCTGGAAAAATTCAAAAAAATATATTAAGATGTTGTTGGTGTCCAATTAAAAAGGCATGTCTAAAAACAAAATAAAAGTTATAAACAATAAGAGGCAAGACGTTTTCAGCCCAAAAAAACAAT
>Ga0123342_1008128_pt1 | contig 13432 bp, 12 predicted proteins | sample Turbeawhitnodule_FD_89960 | JGI IMG/M metagenome (GOLD analysis project Ga0123342, IMG submission 89960) | Root nodule microbial communities of legume samples collected from Mexico - Turtle bean Mexico white nodule | ecosystem: Host-associated > Plants > Roots > Nodule | place: Mexico: Nepantla...
CCTCATCATAGAGGTGAGCGACTTGGGGGAGGTGCGTGTGTTTTGGGAAGTCATGTATAAAATTGTGATTTCAGAAAATTTACCTAGGTTCGAGGCTAATCAATGGATATAATTGGATAAGATACAAACTTAAGTGACTAGGTATTATAAGAACCATATCGATATCTCTAACAAGCGCTTCATTGAATATGCCTTTATCAGTCCATTTGTATTCATGATATACTTGTTTTCTGTATGCATTTTACTGCTTAAAACCACCTAAACTTAACCATTTCATTTACTGTGTAAAAATAACTAATATAAATTATTAATGTTAATCTACCTGTGCAGTTGAGAAAACAAGATATTAAAGCTAGACTTTTGGTGAAGATCAAAGTTGGACCCAGAAAAACATGTGAGTATGTTTATATTATAATTTATTTATGTTGATAGTAGTGATTAGGCTAAGAGTTAGGTACTGCTGGTTAGACTACAAATTAATTTATTTATGAACTAAGTTTAATTTGTAGAGAAGTTCATTTCAATTTTTTTTCTGTACTTAGAGAAGTGTTCGTGAGAGAACTTAGAGAAGTGTTCGTGAGAGAACGTCATCTTTCCTTGGGGTCTTAAGTCATGAGTTTCATGTTTCAATTTAGAGAAAATAAAGTTGTACTTTTGTAGTTGTGTGATCAACTTCACCCACCAGCTAGTAGCAAACAAGGCTGAATATAGTAAAGATTCATAAACTATAACACTAGGTGAGTGGATGAAAATGAAACTGTAATACTAAGTCTGTAACACTGAATATATGTTAATGAAGGCAATGATGTTAAAGAAAGAAAATGCCCTTTCAGCCAAATTGTTTTAGTGTTGTAGTAGAGAAGATTGAAATATATCAGAAGGCCTTATTATAATTTTTGATAAGTTGAACCTAACATTACATGCATGTTGTCCATATTTTGCCTTGATTATTCCCTTTAATACATGATAAAGTCTTCTACCAGAAATAATCAGGTTAACTTAATGTGACCATATCTAGATCACTGCCGATGAGATTAAAAAATGTCATGAAATGTATGCTATATATTATGCTCTTTTTTAGTTAAGAAAAATAACTAATGTCTTTTTTTACTGCAACATGGCTTAATGCATTGATTTTACCACCTGAAACATTTTAGAGGACACGTTTCAAATGCATTTACATGTTTAGTTTTTGTCTTTTTTGTGATGTATTGGCATATTTTCACCAATTTAAAATAAAGTCCAAGAAGAATAGGATAATATTGTTTGTGGGTAGCATCCCGAGTGTCTTCTAGTGTGTGATACTAATCTTTATAAATGTGACTAATCTTTAGATGTCCTCTGGAATTAAGAAGAAATAGGGAAAATTATCATAATTTAATTTACTATACATTAGAATTTGACAACTTATTGATAAGGAGATTTTCCTTTTCTCTATTTTGTGTTATGCAGTGAGATACCTATTCTCTTAGGTTGTTGATTGTTGGGATCATTCTTCCCTTCCTTCCTTCTCATGTTACGAAGTGTCATTCAACAACAATATGAACAAGTATTATCGCAACAAGAACCACCAAGGCAAAAGGAACCACCCAGGCAACAAGAACATGATGATACTAATTATGCAGACTATTAGGATTATGTTTGTAGGTTATTTGACTTTTGAATTATGGATCTTTATTTATGTTTGAAGTTTTTTTGGATTTTTATAGATATTTCTAGTGGACTTGAGTTTATCTTTCATATTATGAGACTTCAATTATGTTATGTTTGAATTCGAAATTAAATGTGTGTTTTCTTTTCTTTTATGTTAGGTGTATTGGATGATGTTTGGTAATAAATTGTTCAATTAGTATATTTGGATATATTAAATTTATACAGGTGTTAAAAAAGACATTCATTTAAATACATAAATAGACATTTTGATGGATATAAGATTACATACGAATTTACCCATGGAATATAGTTGGTGGGTAATGTGTATAGATTTTATCTACGGACTAGTGGTCGTGGGTATTACCTACGAACTGGTGGTCGTGGGTATTACCTACGGACTGGTGGTCGTGGGTATTACCTACGAACTGGTGGTCGTGGGTATTACCTACGGACTGGTGGTCGTAGGTATTACTTACGGACTGTTATTACCCACGAACTCATAGTCCGTAGGTAAATTACCGACGCCAGCATTACATACGAATTTTTGTCCGTGGGAAATTCGTGGGTAATGCTGATTTACCTACGGATTTCTGCTGTTACATATGGATTTCGTCCGTAGGTAAATCAGTTTTTTTTTTGTAGTGAAAGCACATGGAAATTAATTACATTTATTTAATTCTTATAATTTTCTCTTTTTTTTTTACAATGTTATAAGTTTTTTTATCAAAAAATATTATAAATTAAAATCGAAACACTTGTGTTTCAATCTTTTTACACAAATCTAAATAGTTCAAAAATTTGTTCTCAACACATAAGCTGGTATCTGCCCCGCACAAAATACTACTAACTTCAAAATGTATAAATCAATATCTTATTACAAGAAAATCATTAAATAAAAACTAATTTTAGAGACAAAAAATAATTAGTTGCTATATTGACTAAATTAGATACCATTTTAGAAACTAACAAAAATTTTGGTTTCTAAATTAGTTTTATTATTGTTAAATGGTTTTTAAATTGGTATCTAAAAATTAGCAATCAAGATTTTTGCTACCAAAATTAGAATCTAAATAATTGGTAGTTAAAACTTTGGTAGCTTATTAGATACCAATTTAGAAACTATTTAACAATAATAGAAACTAATTTAGAAACCAGAAATTTTTTTAGTTTCTAAAATGTTCTCTAATTTAGTTACTATTGTAACTAATTATTTTGGTATCTAAAAATTAGTTTCTATTTGATGATTTTCTTGTAGTGTCTACACATATCCTCCCAAACAAAGAGTTCCAAGTCTACAATTACACATTGGATTTGCTAACTATCATATTTTGAAAATATTTAGATTCCTCCTCTGTGTGTTGTAAACTCTAGATGCGGTATATAGAGGAATTCAATATGGAGGAGGGATGTGTGTCATGTGCGAGTCTGAGGTTGAAACAGTAAATCATCTTTTCTTCGCATGTACAAAGTGACTTTAGAGTGTGGTATATGTTTGATGTCTGGGCTGGTAGAGTTTTTGTACATTGTGATAACGTTATACAACATTATGAACAAATAGGCTTTACGGATCTAAACTACTTGGGAAATTGTGTCTGGAGATGTATGTGGTTTGTCATTATTTGGGGAATTTGGAATCATAGAAATAGGATAACTTTTAGTAATGCAGTGGTGGATCCTGTTGAAATATTTGTTATGGCCCAAGTATAGGTGTGGATAAGGGTAACCTATAAATTTCCAAAGTCAAAATTTTCTTATTCTGATGATGTATTAATGTATATGAATATTTAAAATCACTACATTGTTGGTTAACATCATTTCTCTTCTCTTTGATTGGTTTTGTTTTGGATGAGAGGAAATTCCGTTTGATACAACTATAGCCACAACTGATGCCTTAGAGCTGCACTAGATAGCAAGGAAGCAATTTTCTTTCCTTCATGTTGTCATATTTTATATCTTAAACTTGAGCTAAGTTGTTGGTTTTTTTTTTGGTAGATGTAATATGATGTATATCTACTAATTTTCTTATAAAGATTTAGGCTTACTAGTTTTATAGGTGCAGAATATGGTTTATGTTTTGGCCATTTTTTTCTGGCAACCTCACCTCTCTAGCTTTGTAGATTTTTTTGTACATGAGTTGAAGTATCTCAAATATTTTCATTTATTTTATTTTTTTATTATTGATTAAAAAAATATTTTTACTTATTAAAAATAGTTAAAATATTTAACATCACCTTAGAGTTGGCTAAGTGACTATTAGTGTTTTACATTAAGTAAACTCTATTAATATCAGGTTAATCAACACTAATCCAACACTAACACAAAAATTTATTTATTAAAAAAAGTTAAAAATAATTAACGTACGTCATTTAAAGTTAACTAAGTCGATTATCAACCGCAATGTTCTATGTGAATCCAGGTTGGAAGGACATCATACCAAAGTCGTACAACTAGACCTAGGGTTTCTTCTCATTCTTCTTTTGACATCCAAGGGAGAGATCGGAGGCATTTGGCCCGTTGAATAATTTAAAATAATTTTATATTTTTAATTTTTTGAAAAAATATTAACCTTTCGCATCGTATTAGAATTATTCTAATAGCATGACAGTTTCATTTAGATTAATATTTAAAAGTTAATTTAATATTTTTTAAATTGATGCAATAAGAATTTTCACTTATTTAATCAGTTTCTTCCGAGGGAAAAAATAAGTTTATTCGTTAAAAAATGTAAAACCATGAACTCGTTTTTAATTTTAAGAAAAATATTACTTTTCTAATTACTTTTCTGAAGAAATCATTGAGTTTTTTTATTAATTTAATAAAAAGTAAAGTTTGTTTCATACTAAATAGAGTAAAAATATCTGTTTTATAACTATTTTTTAAAAATAAAATATTATATTATAATAAAATAATAATTTATTTAAATGTTAAATAAATATAAACAGTGTTAAATATAATTTATTTAATAAAAAAATATAATCCAATGCATATTCCCCTTTTAACTGTTTACACCTTTTTGTCATTATTTGTTGGGGTTGGCGTGCGGATATAAATTATCAACTAATACAGTGGACTAGATCAATCACTCAAGTATTCTTTATTTTAGTATCACTTTCTTAACTCTTAATCCATACCGATAATGAAGATTTCGTTGAGGTGAAATGGTCTTTTTAATAGGCTCAGTCCACAATCACTAGGTATGATATGGTGCAATTTCTATATAATTTTTATGAATCAACAATAAGATATTGTATTTCTCATTTCGCAGCACACGTCTCAGTGTCTCTATAAATGCAACTACTATGACACATAGAAAATCAAATAAATTCCAGTACATAATATCTGTTTCAGCATTTATCAGTCATTACATATTACTGCTAATCAATACAATGGCATCGCAAGGGTATTTCTCTGTTGTTCTCCATGCCTTTGTGCTTGCAACTGTTGCAACCTTAGGTTTCTCTCAGTTGTCACCTAATTACTATGATTACTCCTGCCCCAATGCTTTGAGCACCATCAAAAGTGTGGTAGAGGCTGCAGTGCAGAAAGAGAACCGTATGGGCGCTTCATTGCTACGCTTGCACTTCCATGATTGTTTTGTTAACGTAAGACTGTGCATGCATGCATGCATCTATCTAGGTTATTCAAAACAAATATATATGTACCTTGGTAATTTATGCATGTGTTTTTATACATCAACCAGTATTTGATTCTCTCTCTCTCTCTCTCTCTTTCTCTTTTCATGATGTATAATACCTTAAGATGTCATTTTTGTAATGGTGATTCATCAGGGTTGTGATGGTTCAATTCTTCTAGACCCTTCACCTACCATTGACAGTGAAAAGAATGCACTTCCAAATGTTCGGTCTCTGAGAGGATTTGAAGTGGTTGATGAGATCAAGCAGGCTGTGGACGAAGCATGTGGAAAACCAGTGGTTTCTTGTGCAGACATATTGGCTATTGTCGCTCGTGACTCTGTTGTTGCGGTGAGTAATTAATAGATCAATTATTACTAATTTTAACGCAAAATGCTGAATTAATTAAATTTTAACTACTTTATTTATTATATTTAAGTTTACAGATACATAATATTTAAAGTATGGTAAATACTTTCCTTCAAATTTTTAATCTTTGCTGCATTAATTTTTCATCTTTTTTTCTCCATCTGGCAACTTGTTTTATTATTATAGGGTTTCATTTTTACGGAGTACAAAAGAAACTATATGTTACTAGTTAATTAAAAATCATTATAAGTATGACTATTAAAATATAATTATTATAAAAATTAATAAATTTATAATTCATGATAGTTTATTATTGAATGACAGTATACAAATTCTTTACACAATTGATAATTAATGTTTATGTTGTTTCAAATAAATCAATTTTTAGTTTTATATCCCTGAAAATTGTAGCAGTTCTTTTTTTCTTACTAATTTTTTAAAATTGATAAAATGTTAAAATATATTTGTAATTATTACCATTGCAATGGAATATAATGGTTGACGTAAACCCTATTTCAATAATCATTCTTTTATTATGCTTACACCATTTTGAATTGAATTGGTCGACAGTGAAATACTTATATGATGAAATGTATTTTTTTTCCCTTCCAAAGTCAAAAGCCAAATAATACAAAAACGTAATAGTATAATTTTATTATTTTCTAGGTAATCACCGACTAAGTCCGAATAACCCATCGCTGGATTCTCAACCTACATATAAAATATTTTGTATGTCACAGAGAGGGTGATTATGACATTATTGTTTGTTTTATTATTAAAGATTAAATAAATTAAAAGGGAAGTGTGCGAACTCTTATAGGCGACATTCATCTATTTCTCTAAGAAACTATTTAATTTATCTCATCTAAAAAATTATTTAACTTGTAAAGATGAACATATAAAATATATATATATATATATATATATATATATATATATATGTGTGTGTGTGTGTGTGTGTGGGGGGGGAGCATAAATGCCACATTATTTTCTGACCATTTACGGAATACAAATTTCTGTCATCGCTTTTATCAAAACATTTATGAGCATGTGACTTAAAATAAACACAATTTTAAGAATATTATAAAAAAAATTATAAATAATAACTTTTATTACTTAGTTTAACACTATGAATAATAAGTATTGTCTACAAGGAAACGTTTTCTTTCACACTACATTTTTATCTACATTCATTTTACAATTGCTCTTCATAATAAAATATTTTATAATAATAATAAATACATTCATTTCACAATTGCTTTTGATAATAAAATATTTTATAATAATAATAACTTATAAAATTATAAATATAAATGTAAGAAAAAAATAAGAGTGTGAAACTATCGTTACAATTAATAAAATTAGTACATATCCATGCAGAATATAGCATATTTATTTTTCGTATAACATATGAATGAAACAAGTTGTGAATTGTGAACAATAATTATGCCCCATGTAGTTAGGGGGCCCAACCTGGGAAGTGCAACTGGGGAGAAGAGACTCCACCACAGCAAGCCGTGAAGCAGCAAATGCAAACATTCCAGCACCATTTTTCAGCCTCTCTGAACTCATCACCAACTTCAAGAACCATGGTCTTGATGAGAAGGATCTTGTTGTTCTTTCTGGAGGCCACACCATTGGATATGCACGTTGTGCTAACTTTAAGGCCCATATCTACAATGACTCAAACATCGATCCCGACTTTGCACAATATCTCAAATACATTTGCCCTAGAAATGGTGGTGACCAGAACCTCTCTCCTTTGGACTCAACAGCCGCGAACTTTGACGTAGCCTATTACTCTAATTTGGTTAACAAGAATGGACTTCTTCACTCTGATCAAGAACTCTTCAATGGTGGTTCTACTGATGCACTTGTCCAGCAGTACAGCTACGATAACGAAGCTTTCTTCGAAGACTTCGCGAGTTCTATGATTAAGATGGGAAATATTCAGCCCATTACTGGGGATCAAGGTCAAGTTCGTGTTAATTGCAGAAAAGTGAACTACTGAAGGAAAATAAGTGAGGTGTATGCTGATATATGCTTATGTATTAGAAATCTGAAGTTTAAAATCAATTCTGCATTTATATATGTCATCAATTGCAAAGTATGTGTGCATTCTCTTCTTTGATTGTGGGAATATCTATAAACATTGATAAACTATTGTTGAGTGTATGGAATAAATAAGTTCCTTTGTATGTTCAAAAATGGGATTCTTAATACACTGGCCAAAAGCTAGATCAGCCTAATTTCTCTTTATGCCTTGTGACGGATTTATGAATATTTATGAGAAAAAAGATGACAGATTATGATCGTGGTTTTAAATCACATTTTTCTTGCAATTAGGTGAAAAAAAATTCAAATTAAAAAATCCAATTCATAATTATCCAAATCCATATTAATTTTGATCCATCTAAATGAATTTATCTCAAATCTAAATCCAAATCCATATTTTTTATTTTAATTGGATATGGATTAGATATAGATTAGATACATTTTTGGATTATTCAAATTGCATTTTGGGTTGGATTTTGACTTGGCCCGATCCAAGTTGAGCCAAGACAATTCGGGCCCAGGTTGAGCAAAGTCGGCCCAAGTCCACGTCGAGCTATGTCGTCCGGGCCTAAGTCGAATTGAGTCGATATGGGCCAAAGTCGAGCCAAGTCATTTTGGGCCAAAGTCAAGCCGAGTCAACCCTGGATCAAGTCGAGCTAAGTGGTCAATATTGAGTCGACCCGAGTCGGCCGGGGTTGATATTGAGCCAAGTTGGCTCATGCCAATGTCTAGTCGAGCCGGTCCAAGCCCATGTCGAGCTGAGTCTTTCAGGTCCGATATTGAGTCGAGCGGGCCCGGGTCGATATCCAGACGATCGAGTCAGGACTAATGTCGAGCCGAGCGGGCCCAGGCCGATGTCGAGCCGAGCAGAACCAGGTCTAGGTTGATGTCAAGCCGAGCGGGCCAAGGCCGATATTAAGTCGAGAGGGTCGGGGCAGATATCGAGCCGAGCGGGCTCGATCCCATGTCGACACGAGCACGCCCAAGTCCATGTCGAGCCGAGTGGGCTCGGGCCCATGTCGAGCCGAGTAGTCTAAGGCCCATGTCGAGCCTAGCAAGCCCGGGCAAAAGTCAAGCCAAGCAAAGCCGGGACGATGTCGAGTCGTATGGGCCCAGATCGATGTCGAGTCGCCCGAGCCGATGTCGAGCCAAGCAGTCTGAGCTGATGTCGAGACGAGCGGGCCCAGGCTGATGTCGAGACGAGCAGGCCCAAACTGATGTCGAGACGTGCGAGCCCAGGCTGATGTCGAGACGAGTGGGCTCGGGCTGATGTCGAGAAGAGCGGGCCCGGGCTGATGTCGCGACAAGCGGACCCGGGTTGATGTCGAACCGAGTGAGCCCATATCGATGGTCGATCGGGCCCGGGCCGATGTCGAGTCGAGCGGGCCCAGGCTAATGTCGAACCGAGCGGGACCAGGCCGATGTCGAGTTGTTTGGGCCTGGGCCGATTTTGAGTCGTGGGGGTCGGGGCCGATGTCGAGTCGTGCGGTCCTGAGTCGATTTTGAGACATTCTAGCCCGGGTCGATGTCGAAACGAGCGGGCCTGAGCCAATGTCGAGTCGAGCGGGCTCGGGCCGATGTCGAGGCAAGCGGGCCCGGTCTGATGTCGAGGCGAGCTGGTCGGGTCGATGTCGAGTCGTTCGGGCCCGGGCCGATGTCGAGTCGTGCGGGTCGGGGCTGATGTCGAGTCATCCGGACCGGGGCCGATGTCGAGTCGTCCGGGCCGGGGCCGATGTCGACTTGTCCGGGCCCGGACCGATGTTGTGTTGTCCAGGTCCGGACCGATGTAGAGTCATTCGGGCCTGGGCCGATGTCAAGTTGTTCGGGTCGGGGCCGATGTTGAGTTGTCCAGGCCGGGGCCGATGTCGAGTTGTCCGTTGTCCGAGCCCAAATCGATGTCGAGCCGTCTGAGTCTGGGCCGATGTAGAGCCTAGTTGGTCCACGTCCAGGTTGAGTTGACTTAGGTCCAGTTTGAGCCAAGTTAGTATGTGTCCATATCAAAATGGATTTAATGTAATTGACAAAATGGGTTCAATATAATTAACAAAGTGGATTTAATGTAGATTTAATCCGCTTTAAATGGATTTTAAAATATCCAAATATATTTGATCTAGTTAAAATTGATATGAATTTTAAATTCAATCCATTTATTTGGATTTAGATTTAGATTGGGTTTTAGAAAATCCAATCCATACTCACTCCTACTCGCAATTGTGTTAATGATTACAACCATGCAACTGCACTATTGTTATTGGGTATCTCTGAAAACTGTAAGAGTTTGCAATTGTGGTGATTTTTTTTATCCACAATAATAATAAATAAATGTAAAGTATTTTAAAGATATTTTAACCCTTAATGTTGAACTTACTATGTTAACATAATTCCAAACATTAAAAAAAATTAAATTTATCGAAATTTTTTTATTCATAAATATGAATTCGTAAATAAATTCAATATAATCTACGTATATTATTCACATATTAGGTAAACTGAACACTAATTATTATTCACGAATCTGAATTCTTAAATAAATTTTAGCATTATATACAGATTATTATCAACAGATCTTTATTCATAGATAAATTTTACATTATCTACAAATTTTATCCATAAATTGATATCCATAAATAAATTTAATATTATTATTAATATAAATATTTTTTTAACATTATTAATAATATTAATATTTTTATTCTTATTATAATAATAATCATAACTTATATTCATAAATAATAATTATAAAAATATAAAAAAAGATAAAAAAAATAATAAAAAATAAAGATTTACTTAGAAATTCAAATGAGTGACTATTACCTACAGAAGCCAATAGATAAATAATATCTAAAGACCGAAGTTAATAAATATTATTTACAAACTATAACTCATAGATACCTAAAACCGAAATTAATGAATATTATTAAAATTGATAAATATTCATATTATTACCATTATAGAATTAATAATATTAATATAATAATATTAATATTAATAATATTAATAATACTTATAATAATATAATAATATAATATTAACAATATTAATAATATTAGTAATATTAATATCATTAATATTAATATTATCAGTAATATTAATATTTTCATATTATCAGTAATATTAATATTATTAATAGTTTTAATAACATTATTAATATTAGTAATATTAAATTATTAGAATATCCAAAAGTTTAAAGAAAAATTATCTTAGAACAAACTCGGTGTTTAGTTAAAGGTAGAGTATTGCACTCAAGTGACAAAAAATTACACTTGAGTATTGCATTAGGTCTGGTAAATATTACTCACTCCTTATATTACTCACTCCTTATGTGTACGAAATTACATGTAATTGAATTAAGATGTGTAAGACATAAATTCTTTGTCACCATACAACCTTTTTAAGGAATGTAAACATGAATGATCTATTGAACCAGATGAATTAATTCCTCACCACTTCCACAAAGAAGAGGAGTGATTGGATAGATGACCCATTTCATAGCAGATCATACATAACAAACAAACAAAGAATCCTACCATTCGTACCTACAAAATAGCAATGCGCGTAGATACAAAATTATACATTAGTTTTATAAAGGTACGGAAGAATTTAACAGACTACTAATAACTAATTTCCTATTCCTGAGCGGTAATGGTCATCTTAGTCACAATTATTAGCAGCTACCAAGGCTTACCTATTTAGTGAATGTTTTTTTTATCAGCAAAAAATAAATGAATTAAAAAAGACACTTTATGGATGTCTTAACCCTTATACAAAACTTAAAAACAAAAGGCAAACCCAAATAAAAAAAGGTAAAAAAGCTAAAACTAATATAACAGAAGTTGGGCAAACCCGTGGCCTAAATAACCTACTAGTCCCCGTGCGGGTAGAGAGATGCTTAAACATGCGTATAACATGTAAAGGAGATGGAGATTGACACGTCTAAAATACCAAATAGGCTAGGCCAAACTAAACAAAGTCTTCAACTGCTTGGTATAAGCCCCACGTACCAAAGAACAAATAAACATCCAAGCTGCAACATATTTAGACTATAAACATCCAAGCTGAAAAAAAAAAAAAATTGAAAGAAGAGAGCATGTACGACACTTCCACCATCACTTTAACATAAACCAGCTGTTTACAAGCCTATATTACACCTAGCTCCCTGCAAAAAATATTCAACCCCAACAAAGATTTACTCCAATCACATAACAGAACATTCTGTTTACATCAGTGCCTCTAGAGCCTTCAGAACCAAGCCCCCAAAACCTGTAGAAAACCTTCTCCCTCCATGAGCTCGACCAACTTACTCCCAAACCAGAATTTCCACTGCACCCCATTACTTCTATTTAGAGCCCACTTAGCTAACACAACATGGTATTGTCATGAAGGTATTCTGGCCCTGTTACCAAACCATTAGTGACTCCGTATGGCTACCTTGCTTACTTCACACCTGCATTACAGACCAAGGTAGTACTAAATGCAACAATACAACAGTACACTAAACCACCACACCAATTAGTCCAGGAAGCCATTCCCTTAAATAGAGCAAACTTCCATCATGAAATCGGCATAAATCAACCTTGGCATAACCACTTCTTCATGCTAAGTGGTAAAATATCCTTATGTAGTGAGACAGGCCGAGAAAGAAAGCATCCAAAAGCATTTTAAACCATGCACCAGATTGTTGGTTTTCATAAATACACAATACCAACATTTTCCAACCTTCCAACATCTTCTTCACACGTTCTAGACCTTCCATGTATATTAAAATTCCATCAACCCAACCATTAGCCAGAACAACTCACTACTATTTAAATTCAATTTATAAGCGCTCCTGCCTCATTCCATAGTTGCCCATCAACAAGGTTGATAACCATTATGTTATCCCCCTTAGATACCTGCGTACTCAAAACAGGATTGTTCCCTTATGCTCCGGGCCAGACTCATCATACACATAAAAGGCATCAGACTGGATTCAATAACCAATCAGAGAAAGAGTAAGAGAAATATATATTCACACGCACGAGTTGGTCGCCTTGACGTGAAGGGGGTATGTCGAAGATTCCTCATTGACTAGAGATAAGAACATTCCATAATATATAATAAGTGTGTGAAACCTTTTTTTTATCAGCAAAGAGTAAATAAATTAAAAAAAGGAGCGCTTTAGAGGTGTCCCAACCCATATACAAGTACAAAATACCCTCATCACCCATAGACTAAGCATTCCCACCACACCACATACCAATTACATCAACCAAAAGTGCAAAACAGAGTTGCCATGACAACAAACATACCATAAACAAAACATTGCCTACCTAGCACCCCACCTAAACATTCTAACCAAACTAGCATCAACCCCATAACCAAACAATAAGTGTGTGAAACCTAATCTTCACTAGTACAAAAAGGTACATTAACGACGGTTAAAAAGGACATATAAAGACGGTTCCCAAACCGTCGTTATTGCGGGCGTCTTTAAAAAGTAATCATTTTTAACGACGGTTGTTATATGTGGGACTTTTAACGACGGTTCCACATATAACCGTCGTTGTATGTGGGACTTTTAAAGACGGTTCCACATGGAACCGTCGTTATATGTGGGTTTAAAAAAAATAAAAATAAAATAAAATCTCAAACCTGCATAAAATATCAAATTCCAAAATATAAAAACATTTTAAATCATATTTTAAATATGAAAAATATATACAACAAGTTATAACATTCTACAA
>Ga0123342_1008131_pt1 | contig 13428 bp, 12 predicted proteins | sample Turbeawhitnodule_FD_89960 | JGI IMG/M metagenome (GOLD analysis project Ga0123342, IMG submission 89960) | Root nodule microbial communities of legume samples collected from Mexico - Turtle bean Mexico white nodule | ecosystem: Host-associated > Plants > Roots > Nodule | place: Mexico: Nepantla...
GGGAAGGTTCACCTGCATCTTCCAAGTGCCAATCCAGATTGCACTCAACTCTCTTTCCAGAGAAAGAACATCCTTCACACCCTGGAACCTTACGAAACCAAACTTCCTGTTCCTTGCATTGAGCTTTCATGAAACAAAGACATCCATAACCCTTCCCCACCTTTGAAAAACCTTCCAAAGATCTCTCTCCATGAAATGTTCGGGGAAGTTAGTAAAGAAAAACGAAGTGTCCGCCATTGACGAGAGATAACAAAACCGTAAGAGCCTTTACGTATCCCGACCATCGTGTTCCTCCGATTGCTCAGGATTTGGTCGCCATTAAGTTCATGCACTTGCTCACAACTAGTAAGTAAATTTACCTGAAGTACTGAACATGAACATGAAGATTCATGTGTATGATAAGACGATAGTCTCGTAAAAAACAAGTTTTGTTCAAATGGAAGAAAAGATAATCATCACACCCAGAAAAAAGTTATTTGTAATTAAAGGTGAGAAAGCACCCTCCCTTGGTAAAAGGTCATCTTTTGATGGTCCTTAAAGGGGAATATATAAAGTTTGAAATATGTTGAAGAGGTAAAGTCTAGAAAGGAGAAAAGTTTACAAATTTCAAAGGAGAAAAGATGAGAGAACCTCGAGACAAATTCTAAAGAGAAGAAGAAATATAAGAGCCTGCAACCCCTTTGTTGGTGATGTTTAAGGGAGAGAAGACGAAAACAAGATGAAAGGATGAGATAATATAAAAAAGAAAGAAAGAAAGGAAACTTAACCTAAGGGGAACTAAGTTGAAAATTCCTTAGAGCTAAAAGATGATGGTTGATTAAGGGGAGCAAACAAGAAGAAGACAAAAACTCTTATTTACTTTGCTTCTTTTACTCCATGTTTCTTTTTATATTTCTTGAAAATTTGTTAATAAAAACCTTGTTCGGATAAAAGTTTGACTTTTGACTCCAGACTCCAAGAGTTTATGTCAAGAGATTCTAAATCATGGAAGACATTTGACTTTAAACATCTTCAATTTTCCTCACACCCTCGAAATGTACGAATTGGCTTGGTTACTGATGAGTTTAATCCATATGGCAATTTAAGCATTAGTCATAGTATTTGGTTAGTTGTACTCATACCGTACAACCTTCCTCCTTGGATGTGTATCAAACAAAGTTCATTCATTCTCTCCATGATCATTCCTGGAAAGCGAGCTCCAGGAAACGATATTGATGTATGTTTACAACCACTAATAGAAGAGTTGAAAGATTTATCGAACACTGGCATCAAAACTTTTGATTCATACGGAAATGAAGTGTTTGATATGCATGCATCCATATTGTGGACTATTAGTGATTTTCCAGGTCTTGGAACCCTATCTGGATGGAACACACATATTGGGTTGGCATGTCCTAGATGTAATTTTCATACAACTCCTATGAAGCTTATTAAAGGTGGTACATTTTGTTTCATGAGTCATCAACGTTGGTTAGATGGAAGGCATAAATTGAGACTAGCTCGCATGAGATTTGATGGAACTATTGAAAATAGGAATCCACCTTTGGCAATCTCAGGATATGATGTCTTACAAAAAGTTCAGAATTTTAATGTTGAATTTGGGAAAGAACCGGTACTTTAAGAACTGGCAAAAGACAACGGAGAGTTAATCATGCAAAGTTAGACACTCAACAATGGCGAAAAAATAGTATATTTTTTGAACTTCCTTATTGGGTAGAGAACTTATCGCCCACAATTTGAATGTTATGCACATTGAAAAAAAAATGTATGTGATAATGTGGTGTTTACATTGTTGAATGATAGTTCAAATAAATGCAAATACATTCTAAAGGCACAAAAGGATTTACAACTTTGGAGTATTAGACCTGATCTTTGGCCTGATGAAAATGGTAGATATCTCCATGCTATATATACATTGACAAATGTAAATAAAGATATCTTTCTCAAAATTTTGAAAAACATAATTGTTCCAGATGGTTACTCTAGTAACATTAGTAGATGCATTGATGTCAAGCAACATAAGTTTGGATGATTGAAAAGTCATGACTCACATATTTTGATGGAGCAGCTTCTACCTTTGACAATGAGAAAGACACTCCCTAAAGAAGTTTACTTTGTTTTGATTGATTTAGGTTTGTTTTTCAAAAAATTGTGTAATAAAGTTTTAAAATGGATGAACTTGATCAGCTACAAAGTAGAGTGGTCCTCACATTGTGTCACATGGAGATGTTATTTCCTCCTTTTTTTACTGTCATGGTTCATTTAATTGTGCATCTAGTAGAAGATGCCAAGCTTGGAGGACCTGTCCAATATTGATGGATGTATCCCATTGGGAGATATCTAGGGAAATTAAAGTCCTATGTACGTAATAAGGCACAAGCAGAAGGGTCAATAGCGGAAGGATACTTGGCTGAAGAGGCTTTAACTTTTTATTTGAGATATTTAGATGGAATTGAAATTGTATTCAACCGATTGCACATGTTAATGATGAGCCTGCTACAGTGCCTTCTAATGAAAATACATTGTTCCCGCCAGTCGAAAAACCAGTTAGGGGTTTTACTAATTGCACTCTATCTGCAAAGGAAAAGTTGCAAGCACATCGTCATGTACTAACTAACTACACCATAGTTGATCCATTTATGCAGTAATTTTATAAACCATAGTTTTTTTATAATTGGTTTTCTCTTTAATATAATTTATATATTTTATATGTTTCACATAGGGAATTTAGAGACACTCTACGAAGACAACTTAGAAGTCGGACACGATCATCCTTTGGATAGACAAGAGGGTTCATAGAGAATTTCATCCTGAAACGAGTAATCCTAGAGGTATTTCATCTACCTTTCCCCATCCACCTCCATCTGCACCACAAGAAGGTACTAAACATGCTCTCCCTGCACCTCCAACGGCACCTCAACCAAGTAATTTGTGTTCACTTCTTTTTCAAATTTATTAACCCTCACATCATTAGACATAATTGTTTTTTTTTATTATGCTGATTTATTTTCAGGAACTTTGAAAGTGAGGATACGTTCAACTAGTCATACCAACTTTGCTCCTACATTCATTGTTCAACCCCCAATTGCACCTCAATGTAATTCTGAGCCACCAAATCAATTTGAACATGTACCTGGACCAACAATACCTGGTACATCAAATGTATATTCGGAAAATGAAGAGGAAGAAAATGAGGAAACTGAGTTGAAAACACATCAACAAAGGCCTACAGCCTGCAAAAGAGCATGGCTTGTTGATGTCATTGGTAAGCCACTATATATCAAGTTCAAAATGGAAATTTGTATAAATCCACTATCAATTTGTTAAAAGCATACAATGTTATATATAGTTATATAAGCAATATTATTTTTTGGTTTAGTCCTATATCCCTTAAGACAAATGTTTGTATTATTTCACAGATGAGGAAGGAAAGAGAAACACAAAACAGCTAAGAACCAATGATGTTTGGCATCTACCTCCAAATGAAAGGATTGTTGTGCAATGGAATAATAAGGGTCAACCAATTGTAGATGGTGGAGCATTATTGAATAGGTTCTTAGGTAGTATGGCAAGAAACTATAATGTATTTCCTATTAGTTATTCTAGCTAGAGGAAGGTTCCTAAAGTTTATAAAGAAGATATACTTAAACACACTATTCAGGTAATCATATCCAAAACTATACTATAATTTAATTTATAATTTAAATATATTATAATTATTGTTAATTTTAATTGTTGACTATTTTGAAGGCTAAATTTGATGTTCGTTCTGATGTTCATATAAATCATGTCCTTAAATCACTTAACACAAAATGGAGAAACTACCGACAAGAATTGTGGGAACAAAGGAATGATGGAACATGTACAAGAGTTGAATTGATTGAAATGGCTTTAGAAGGAATAAATAGAGATCATTGGGCTTCTTTTGTGGATTATCGTCTAAATTAAAAAAAAGGTATAACTGAAATATTTTTTAGACATTTACATTCAAACTTATTAATTTTTATATGTTGATGATTAGGAAAATTCCCTAAAAAATAAAGAGAATAGGACAAAGCAAACCATTGCTCACACAGGTGGATCTAAGAGCATTTCAAGGAAAAGAGATGAAATGGTGATATCTATACATATGTTTGTTCTTGTCGGTTCACTCGAACGTCAGCTTTTGGCCCTTCTATCTCCGCCTGAGAATCTACTTCCATGATCAAAGAAGCTCTCACCTGCAAAGACAAAGGGGCGCCTTGACGGCCGTTTGCACTCCGACGCTAAAGTCAGTATATGGGCAAAGAAACACCAAGAGTGTATATTAGCTTCAGTCTTAGAAACTGTGTACCTTGTTAGGGTTCTTGGCACCCTTTATATAGGTTGAAACTAGGGTTTACCTTTATCTTGTTACCCTTATCTAGGGTTCCTTGGGGAACGTCCTTGCGTCGCTATTTACATAATCTTAGCGTATCTGGCATATGAACTTCCCTTAACTGGAGTGCAACGAATAACAGAGTGGTCGCTTCGGTACCAACTTGTGCACCTAATCTCTTGCGCCATCTTCTTTGTGGGTGCCCTAAGCATTCACGTGCCATGCATGCAGCTTTTTCTGGAAACCCTAACCCTAATGGGCCTTAGCGCCTCCCAGGATTATTCTCTCGTGTCGCGCCTGCATGCGTTATACACACCACGTGCATGGATCCTTCGTGATTTAGGCTTCCCACATATCTCATGTCTTAACTGTTAACTTAGCATAACTCTAGGACCCACCTTACGTGGCCTACTACATTGTTCAGTCCGTCGATGTCCGATATCCATCTCCAACATCGAGGTCTATGATACCAATGTCTGAAGACTAACCAATCCTCTGGTAGGTGCGTCTAGGGCCCACCTTACGTGCCCCCCTTCCATTACCAAGCATCGGTGTGTGATGTCTGAGGTCAGTCACTGGGTCGATGACCGAGGATTGGTCGGGACACAAGCCCCCCAGTCTCGAGTTGTAACTTGTTCCAGTGAAAGGACTAAGTGATTGCGTTGGGCGACCTACGTGGCACTAGGTAGCGGGTCGTGAACAGTACGCCAAAGCGACGTCTCACCAACTTTTTCAAATCAGTGTACACGTGGCAAGGTCAACGATGGGGACTTGTTGGCGCTCGAACTTCTTCGTGCACTGTTCAAACCTTTAACCCTTTACGCTCTCCTTCATTGTTTCATTACTTTCACTTATGCGAACTTTCTCTTGAGCATATATGCGAAAACGCTTTCTCTTCTCTCTTCTAAAACTCCAAACCTTCGAACCTCAATATTCAAAGGTATGATTTTTATTCACCGATTGCTTCGCGATTTATGATTCAACTGCTTGTAACATGCTTATAACTGTCTGAGACTGTTTATGATTTCTGCATTTCTCTGTGCATTCATTTTCTTTGTTTTACGCTTTGAGTCTCTATTTTCTGGTTTTTCCTAGTTCTGTCGAGTTGCGCCATCTTCTTCCTCTAAAGTTTCTCTTTTTCTTCTATTTTTTAGCTTCTTTATCTAAGATGACCCAACAAGAACCCACTTCAGCTCTTCCTTCAGATTCTAACTCTGTTTTGTCTTCATCCCCTGTTCCATCTACGTCACCGATCCTTCCTCCTTCCGCCTCCTTCTATAGGTCCTTGTACCGCTGGGCGTCGACTGCTCTTCTAGAGGAGACTTCTAGTTTTACCTCCCTCGAGAGCATAGCCGCTTATAGGAAAAAAAACAAAGCTTTCATAAATCGCGCGTCTTTGGCAAAGACCACAACAAGTTTGTGAGGAGAGTGACTTGTCGGGAAGGAAAGTCGGTGTGCGCTGACAAATCCTCGGACCCCGAAAGCCCCTTCTGCTTTATTTACTCCACCGTTTATCGAAGGCTTGGGCTTCGACTACCCATCACCCCCTTCGAGGGAGCGCTCCTAACAAAGGTGAATGTCGCCCCCGCCCAACTGCACCCCGACAGTTGGGCGTTCGTAAGTGCCTTTTCCATCCTATGCCACTGTCTTGGTCATATGCCATCGGTGGATGTTTTCCTCTTCTTCTTCGAAGCGAAAAGTCCCGACAAGAAGTTGTGGGTTAGCTTCAACAACGTCACTGAGAGGGTGCTTCTAACGCTCTTCCAGCAATCCTACAAGGGGTTCAAGAAGAACTTCTTCAAGGTATGAAGCAACCGGAGGGATCCCGCCCTTTTTGATGGGTTCCTCCTATATTGGGCGGAGAAACCCAACCTCCAGAGGCCCCGGAGTCTCGAGAACCTTCTTCCGCAGGAGCTGCTCAAACATGAGTCCAACCCCAAGAACCTTAAGAAATACATTGGTACTCTTCTCATTCCTTTCTTACCCTTTCCTGCACTTGACTTGCCTTATCATTATTACCTATGTTGACTTGTTGTTTTCATGCATATATGGGCTTTAACAAGGATAAGAAGAAGAAATTGGCTGACCTGCTTGCCAAGCGCAAAGCGGCCGCTATCGGTGTGGGCACTTCAACGCCCAGAACTCCTCCAACTTCAGCTACCTCTGCCCCCAACACAAACGTACCAGCCCCTGTCGACGATAGGTAGAAAGGGGTGGTGGTCATTGACTCGGACGACAAGGACACGTGCACGGGCTTTGTCTTCAAAAGGAAGAGGGTGGGCGAAGTCGTGGTGCCTTCTCCCTCTGCATCTAGTGGGCTAACTCCAGCTTTCAGAGATAATCCTCTGAGCGCCTCCTCCCCGCACCACCTTATTATTCACGAAGGTGAGCGGGAGAGCGCCCTTGAAGGTCAGCAAATGCCTTCCACTCCCGAGCTCCCCATGCTGCTTCAGCAAATCCTCAAGTGCTTCCAAGTCAAGGAAGTATTGGAGAGCTTGAGCGGTAATCTCTTCGATGATCATGTGGCCCACGGCCTCGGGGACTTCCTAATCGCATTTAGCCTTGCGCTAAGTAGGGCCCAAGAAGCGGAAGAACTCAAGGCCAGGATGGCGGAGTTGGAGGAAGAACTATCCCTCAAGACCAAGGCCTTTGCCAACCACGTCTTGACAAGAGCCACGAGGCCGTCCAACTGGAAGCGGATCTTGCCTCTTCGCAACAACGTGGTCGACCTGGAGAAGAAGGTCGAGGAGATGAAAGCGAAGATGGCCATGCTGGAAGAGAGGGCCACCCAATGCGAGGTCCTGCTGAGGAAGGTTGAAGGGGAGCTGGACGAAAGGGTTGAGCTCTTCAAGAAGACGGAGGAGGAGCTCACCAAAGATGTTGCTGATACTTACGATGAGGGGTTCCAAGATGTCATCGCTCAGTTTGCCTGTGTGCATTCTGAGGTGGATCTTTCCCCTTTCAGTTAGTCTAAGTGCGTCGTTGATGAGCAACTCATGTTGCGAGAGTGACCATTCTGTAACTCTGTCTTTTTGAAGGACAATTTACCCCTTGTACATATAACTTTATGAATATTTATCTTTTGTTTAACTGTTTGTTTTAGCTGCTTTAGCTTGCGTTTTTCTGCCTTGACTTCTACTAACAACGCTTTCGACCTAGGTTCGCCCTTTTGGTAGCACGTTTTAACTTCGTATGCTTTATCATGTGCGCGCGAATCCCTTAACTGACTCGATCTTTGTCTGAGGGTAAACTCCTCTCGCTGTTCTTGATCTTCTTCTTGTGAAGTAAGGCGACTTTGTTGATCCCGTCCCTACCTTCCTTAGATTGACGGGAATGTCTTGCTGGTAATACTGGGGAACCATACCGCCTAAAACCTTGGCTTGTAAACAAGGGGGAAGCATTTCCTTTTGATCTTGGTCCTGCAATGCGAAGGCAGGGGTGACCTTAACTAGTGAGCCATGCTATTCGACCCTGGAGTTACTACGCAAGAGGGAGGCCCCCCTAAGGAACCACACTTCCCTCATCTTGGTGTTTCTAACTCGAGTGAACGACTCTTAGCGACCTCATCCTTGCTGTACAAAGTCAAGGGACAAGTCTGAATAACTGACCAAGACCTTGCTATAAAAAGTCAAGGGGCAAGCCTTTAACGTTTGAACAATACTGTTCTCAGCCTTGGTAAACTTGTGCAAGAAGGAGGTTCACCATCGAACCATACTATTCCCGATCTTGGCGCATTACTTCAAGGGGGAGGTTCAATAACTGGAGAACCATACTATTCTTCACCTTGGTGAACTTACACAAGATGGGCTTATTGGGGAAACCACACTACCTCTGCTCTTAGTGTATCACTTCAAGGGAGAGGTTCATTAACTACAATGCACACATATTTCTCAACTGAATAACTGAAATTTTATTTGGGTGACCTCGTTAAAAAAACCCTTATGAGGGAAAAAGAGTGTCCCCTTAAAACGTGTACAATGAAAAATATTTTTAACTAAAATAAAACTTAAGATTGGTCGCGTTCCAAGTACGAGGGATCGCTCCACCCTCTAACGTTTCGAGTTTGTATGCTCCATTCCCAAGGGCCTCCGTTACTCTGAAAGGGCTGGTCCACTTAGGAGATAGCTTGTTTTCCAACTGGTACGGGTGGGCCTTCCGCATCACCAGGTCGGTGACCTGGAACTGCTGAGGTCTCAGCTTGGAGCTGTACTTATACTTCACCCTCCTTTTCAAGGCTTCAGCCTTAATCCTTGCTTCCTCCCTTACTTCATCTAGTAGGTCCAGGTTCACCTTTCTCTCTTCATTGGACTCCTCGACCACGAAGTTCTGGAAACGCGACGAGTTCTCTTGGATTTCTACTGGAATCATGGTGTCCGAACCATACACCAAGCTGAAGGGTATTTCCCTAGTTGTGGACTGGGGAGTAGTGTGGTAGGCCCACACAATTCTAGGAACTTCTTTCGCCTAGGTTCCCTTGGCTTTGTCTAGCCTTCTCTTCAGACCTTTGAGCAGAACTCGGTTGGCAGACTCGACCTGCCCGTTTGTCTAGGGGTATTCTACTGACGCGAACACCTGTTTCACTCCCAGCTCTGTACATAACTTACCCAATTGCTGGCTTGCAAACTGGGTACTGTTGTCAGATACCAACCTCTTCGGAATTCCAAAGCGGCACACTATGTTCTTCCACACGAAGTACTAGACCTTATGGGCTGTGATCTGTGCCACTGGCTCAACCTCGATCCAATTTGTTAAATATTCTATGGCAACCACGAGGTACTTCATCTGTCGTACTGCCAAAGGGAAGGGCCCCAAAATGTTGATCCCCCAAGTATGAAATGGTCATGGGTTGTAGATCGACCTCAGCTCCTCTGGAGGTGCCTTGTGCCAGTCAGCATGTTGTTGGCATTGTTTACACCGCTGGGCGTACCTCGTGCAATCTTCTCTCATGATTGGCCAGTAATACCCTGCACGAATGGCCTTCATGGCTACCGCATATCCCCTCATGTAGTTCTACCATAATGCGCGTGCATTGCTCGCCACTTACACACACCAGGATAGGGTGGGTGAACCCGTGCCTGAATAACTTCCCGTAGATCAAGGTGTACTTGTTTGATTTTTTCTTGATTTTTCTGGCTTCTGTGTGTTCTAGTGGGAGTACTTCATCAGCCAAATAGCGTTGGTAGGGTGTCATCCAAGTTTCTCCTGATTCAACTTGGTAAACTTGCGACGACATCTCCCCAACAACCGGGTACATGCTTATTCTGTGCGTTTTCACCGTCTCCTATGTTAACGACTGATGACTCTTCCTCACCCCTTCCAATGTGCTAATTTGTTGGACTTCTGCCAAGTTTTCCGCGGTAGTTCGAGGTGTCTTTGGGGTCTCCTGAATCACTGTCATCTGCTTGCCCCCCCTTGCCCAAACTGGCGTGCTTTGCTAGCAAGTCTGCTCGGGCATTCTGTTTTCTGGGTACGTGGACTAACTCGAACACCTCAAACGTTTCCTTCAGAACTTGGACGTACTCTTGTTATGCAGCCATTTGAGGATCCTTAGCTTGGTATTCCCCCGTGACCTGACCTGTGACTAACAAAGAATCACTTTTTGCCAGCAAACCTTTCGATCCCATCTCCTTGGCCAGCAGCATTCCAGCGATTACGACCTCATATTCTGCTTGGTTGTTACTGGCCTTGAAAGCGAACCGTAGGACCTGCTCAATGAGCAACCCATCTGGTCCTTCCAAGATGACACCAGCCTCGCTGCCTTGTTGGTTTGAGGAACCATCCATAGAGAGCACCCATCTGAAACATGCTCCTTCTTGGTGCGTGGCTACCGAAGAGAGCTCTACTACGAAGTCAGCGTAAACCTAACCTTTAATGGGGCCTCTAGGCTCATACTGTACGCAAAACTTGGACAGCTCTACTGCCCACCTTACCATTCTCCCTGCCACATTTGTCTTTTGTAAGACCTTGCAAATTGGAAAGTCGGTCATTACTATCACGGTGAAGCTCTGGAAGTAGTGGCGAAGCCTTCGCGCTGAGAATACTAACGCCAGAGCTGCTTTCTCTAGGGCCTGGTATCTCACCTCTGGCCCTTGCAGTACTTTGCTGATGAAGTAGATCGCCTTCTGCACTTGGTCTTGTTCTTGGAGCAGAACCGTACTAATCGCCTTTTCTGTAACTGCGAAGTATAGGTGGAGTGGGGTACCTAATTTTGGCTTGCACAACATTGGTGGACTAGCTAGGTACTCCTTTAGATTCACAAACGCCTCTTCGCACTCTCGGGTCCATACAAACCTGTTGTTTCTCTCCAAGCACTGGAAATAAGGGTGCCCCTTGTCTCCTCCTACCGATACGAATCTGGACAGAGCGGCCATGCGCCCTGTCAACTGCTACACCTCTTTCACCAAGATCGGGCTCCTCATGGCTATTATCGCAGCACATTTATCAGGATTCACCTTTGTCCCACGTTCAGTGAGTAGGAAACCTAAGAACTTGCCTGTATCAACCCCGAACACGCACTTCTCTAGGTTCAGCTTCAACCTGTACTTTGCTATCATGGTGAATAGCTCTTCCGGGTCTACTACGTGCTGCTCCTTCTGCCAGGAGGTGACCACCATGTCATCCACATATGCTTGGACATTTCGCCCTAACATGGGCGCTAGCACTCTGTCCATCAACCTCTGGTAGGTGGCACCTGCGTTCTTTAGTCCAAAGGGCATTACCTTGTAGCAATAACAAGACATCTCTATCATAAATGTTGTCTTGGACTTGTCCGTGGGTGCATCATGATCTGGTTGTAGCCAAAGAAGGCACCCAGGAAGCTGAGTAATCTGCACCCAGACGCGTTGTCCACCAAGGCATCAATACTGGGCAGCGGGTACGAGTCCTTCGGACAGGCCTTGTTGAGATCTGTGAAGTCAATGCACATCCTCCACTTCCCGCTAGCCTTCTTCACTAACACCACATTGGCTAGCCATTCGGGGTACTGAATCTCCCTTATGTGGCCAGCCTTTAGCAATTTCTCTGTTTCTTCGCGAACGACCTGACGCCTCTCCTCGTTGAACTTTCGTCTTCTCTGGCAAACAGGTCAGACCGAAGGATCCATGGTGAGGCGATGACAAAGGGAGTCAGAGTCTATGCCAGGCATGTCAGAGGCAGACCACGCGAAGGCGTGAAGGTGCCACGCTATGACCTCGACAACATGATCCTGCAACTCTTGGCTCAAAGATTGGCCAAGCTTAAACATCTTCCCACCGATCTTTCTTTCTACTACGTTTCTGGCGGGTTCGGGTTGTTTCTCCTGGGCGATCTCTGCACGTGTGATCCCTTCTTCCCTTGGAGGCTGGGTTGTAACAGCGAACACCCCTCTCTTTGTCTTGAGGCTATTTTCGTAGCACTCTTAGCCTCTTTTTGGTCAAACTTGATGGTTATCACCATACCCTCAAGGGAAGGAAGCTTCATCTTCATATGCCTCGTGGAGGCAACTGCTCCAATCCTGTTTAAAGCTGGTCTACCTAACAGTATATTGTAGGCCAACGGAGAATTAACAACGAGATACCTGATGTTGGTAGTGCGTGAAGTCGCGCCATCCGTGAAGATTGTCTTCAGCTCTATATGCCCACGCACCTCCACCTGGTCTCTAGCGAAACCATACAAACATCTGGTATAGGGCCTTAACTGGTCTGGGGATAGCTGTAACTTGTTGAAGGTCGACCAGAACATCACATCGGCCGAACTTCCTTGATCCACGAGGACGCGGTGCACCTTCCTTCCTGCTGTGACTAGCGAAATCACTACCGGGCCATTGTCATGGGGTATAACATCCTGGAGGTCAGCCTTGGTGAAGACGAGGTCGACGTCAGGAGTTTGATCTACCTACTGCAACTCCACCGCCATTACCTCTCGCGCATACTTCTTTCGCTGGGAGGCGGTGCACTCTCCTCCTGAAAATCCTCCTGAGATCGTGTTGATCTCCTCGTGAATGGGCACCTCGTGCCCCTGGTCTGCCCCTGCAATTACCAACGCTTGATCGTTCTGTGGCTCTTGAAGATAATCCTTTAAGAACCCGTTCTTTAAGAACCGATAGGAAGATGGACCAAGCAATTGTGTATGTTGTGGCCATTTGCTCAGTGAAACTTGTTGAACCAAGTGGTGTTCAAGCTTTGAAGAATCCAAATCCTTTGAAGGATGTTGAAGCCTCTGTTGTGCTTGATGTTGCTGTGTTGGTTTAAGCTTTGTTCTGGGGTAGTTTATATGTTGTAATCCACCCTATGATTAAATCTAAAGCATTAGCATTCTCAAACTTTGTGAAAATAAAATAATTTCAAACTAAGTAAAAACAACCGATTGTTTTGTCGAAACAACCAATTGTTTGTACTTAGGTGTTTTGAGAAAAAGTTTGAAAACTGTTTTGAATGGTTAAACTATTAAGTACCAAAACAACCGATTGATTCGAGAAAACAACCGATTGTTTGTTTTGGGACCATAACATAAAAACTGTTTTCTTTGATTGAGCTTTAAATGATTTAACTGCTTACGCTCCAGTCATTAAATGCTTTGACCACTCTTTTAATGCAATTTAAGAGTTTGTTAAGATTTGATAACAAACTACATCTTTGAATATATTCAGAAAAACAGATTTAAGAATTAAGAATCTTTGACAAAGTTTTTATAAGAGATTTTTTCAAAGTGTTGAGATTGCTAAGTTCTTTGTGATTGATCAAAGTGCTGGAATAGGATTCTGCTTGTATTGATTTCAGATTATCTTCTGTAACAAGTGTAATCCTTGTACTCTGTTGAACAATTTCGTTTCTGTGTTTACTAAGATTGGTTGTGTGTTCTTGAGGTGTTCAAGATCAGCAATCTTAATGTTGGCCAAGGAGAGTGTGTTTCTTGAAGTGTTCAAGGTAATTCTCTTGGTTGTTGTGTAAGTGATCAAGTGGTGATTGCTCAGTGGATATCCTCAGGGTTTCTGAGAAGACTGGATGTAGCTCTGGATTTGGAGTGAACCAGTATAAACAACTGTGTACAATTTCTCTATCCCTATCTCTTTAAATTCAGTTTTGTCAATTAAA
>Ga0123342_1008133_pt1 | contig 13421 bp, 8 predicted proteins | sample Turbeawhitnodule_FD_89960 | JGI IMG/M metagenome (GOLD analysis project Ga0123342, IMG submission 89960) | Root nodule microbial communities of legume samples collected from Mexico - Turtle bean Mexico white nodule | ecosystem: Host-associated > Plants > Roots > Nodule | place: Mexico: Nepantla...
CTTGGTTCTGATAGAACAAACACATATATAAGCTAAACAAAATATAATGAGAACATAATAATAATGGAAACTATGCCTATTTTTATAACATGACAACCAGATATCAATTTAACCACATCATGTAAAAGAAGACTACCATATATAAAGATTGAAACAAGGATAAAATAAAAAATTTAGGAGAGGAACTAAATCATAAATGATTCTAGAACTATTATCTGAACAAGAGAGCATGAGTTGAAACCATAATGCCCTACCTACCAAGCTATTAGGGTAAGGAGTATTAATAAGCCCAAAAAGTGAATGCCAGAATAAAAACAGAATAAGGGGCAGCACCAGACTTGTAGAGTTTTAGTTTATAGTTTCTTTAAACAAAACAATTTAATGAACTCCAGTTTACTTTAAAACAGTTGAATCAAATTTGACATCTTATAATGTCTAAATATAACAATCCAGATTTGTTAAGTAAATATAGTATAATACAAGAGGAGGAACTAAATTCAATGTTTTCTGAAGAACAAGTAGATAAGGAGAAGAGTATGAACACTGACCTTCCTATGATGGCTCTCAGTACTATTCTAAAAAATACAAACAGTTTTTCTGACGAACAAAATTTGTATGGTATATTACCAGATGGAAGACAAATTGCTGTTAAAAGGCTTTGAAAAACATCAGTTCAAGGAGGGAGGAATTCAAGAATGAAGTAATATTGATTGAGAAATTGCAGCATTGCAACCTTGTGAGACTGTTGGCTGGCTGCATTGAGCAAAATGAAAAGCTGTTATTCTATGAGTACATGACAAATTCAAGCCTTCTTTTCTACCTGTTTGGTATGACTCCAAAACAATGATCCAGTTGTTCATTACGAGCGTCGGCAGCAGAATACAGAATTTTGGCCCAATTTAGGCTCCAAAACTTTTAAAAGTTTATCAGTGTTAGTAATTCAAAAACTTAGGGTCTAATTTACAAAATGGAATGAGATCAACTAGGTATTGTGATTTCCTTGCTATTCTTTCAATTCTTACATGGACATGCCTCTATGAGATGAGGAACTTTTGGAATACTCAGTTAAAGAAAAGTTGATTCATATGGGTTTTTTTTATACAATGACTCACCAACCTTTCCGGCTTCCCACATTTGCTGGCTTTAGCCAACATGACAGACCTTATGGATCATCAATCACCCAATAAAGAAACAATCAAATTCAGTCAAACCATTTTTTACAGAACCACTCTAAAAATTTAATTAATGAAATTAACATTTTAATCTTTTCAAATCTGACAAAAATATACAATAATTCCTAGTACAAAAACACAAGAACATCCATTCAGATCATCAAAACAAAATCAAGCAATCTGAAATGCCCTTGAATAATAAACATAAGTTCAGTGACTAAACTTAAAACTTAACAATACACATAGACTTCAAGTATCAAATAAACTTAATATAAGGTTGCAACCAACAACAAATTTTAGCCTACCAGAGAAACAACACCATCCCATCATCTCAATTACCTATTCCTTTACCTTTTCTCTACCCTCTAATATATGCATCTATCTATGTGCAATACCCTTATTTATCTCTTTCACCCAAAAAAAAAATCTCATCTTCATCTCTCGTATTTCAAAACAACCAAAAATTTCACCAAGGTATGTGGGTTTTTCAGGTTTGTTTGTCTCTGTTCAAGTTTCACACATACAAATAGGAAAGCCAAAACCTTCTTACCTCTTAACCTCTTCTCTCTTTCTTGGCCTTCTCTTTTTCTTTCATTCATTTTACAAAACAAGGCAAATTCTTCCTGCACCATATCAATTTGAAGTTGGATCCTATCATCTTTCTAACATTTCTAAAATTATCTTCTGGATTTGAAAATCTGAAATTCAAAAAACATAATTTAAAAAAAATCTAAAATACAAAAAATACATTTTGTAAAAATATTTCAGAACATAAAATCTGAAAATGCATTTTTGAAAAAAAACATCTAAAATTCATAAATATGTTCCAGAAATTCAAATCTCCAAAATGTATTTCAGAAAAAAAATTCCCAAAGTAATTTTTTTATCTACACCTTCCTTTCCTTTAAAGTTATTTTCGTTATTTTGCAAAGACATTTTTATCATTTTAATGACAAATCGGGGGCAGAAATTGATCCGGGCAGGAAGAATTTGCCACAAAACAAATGTCATACCCTTTGTAGAGCGTTTCTTCCTACACTTCCATATATTCTTTTCTCACCCCAATACAAAACATGAAAATACACTTTTATCCTTCCCGTGCCATCCCCATAAAGTAGCTTCCGGATTATGTAATTCAGAAAGTAATCATGCGTTTGAAAGAAGGCTTTTATGTAATCCGAAAACTAATTACAAATTTAAAAAATGACTTCTGAATTACATAATCCAGAATATTACAAAAAAGTTTTTTTAGAAATACACAAATTTTTGGAGGTGAGAGAAGAAGGTATGAAGGTGCAGGAAGAAACAGTCTCCATTGCAATACATGACTCAAAATAAGATCAGAACATACAATGCTTGCATGAATATGTCTAACTAGAGTTGGACTTACGGCCCACTCATACGAAAGTAAATGTTCAAGACAGATTTTCCCTACATCTTCATTGCTCCTTCCACACCTCCATATAATTTTGAAATATCAAATATACCCTTATAATGTACTGGAATGATCCATCCAAACACTTTTTTTTTAATACCGGCCTGTGTAATCCGATAATTGAAACTGGATCCAAAATTGTATACCCAATTGTACCAACTGATTTCCTTTTATCATTTACAAACCGGTTAATATAATCCGGTATATAATCCTGAATTCAGTTTCAACTACCGTACAAGCTAATATTCAAATAAATAAAAAATTGAATTCTAGAATGGCCAATTCGTTCATAATACAAATATTTTCTTGCTTGTTTTTTCTGTTATAATTGCTATATGAACCCAACAATCACTAAGTCATTAGCTTGATTTATTTAAAAAACTTTAAATAGCTTTTCTATTCACTAATAAATTATCACATTTTATATTATTCTTTTATAAATATTTTGTTCCTAATGGTCTTTGATAAAAAAAAAGAATACTTATTATTAGCAATACGTCATCATTTAAAAAAAAGACTAATAATAAGTATATTTGTATACTTAGTCCTACCTTTTATTTATTTTGGTCTTTTATAAAAAATTATTTTATTTTGATTACTATTATTTGTTGACATCCTTTTAAATTATAACTTGTGTGAATTTTGGTTCTGTAAAACTTATGTTTAAAAGCTTTTAGATTGACTAAAGTAAAACTTATGTTTAAAAGTTTTTAGATTATCTAGAGATATTAAGCCTTCTAGAGGTTCAAAAGAAGGTTCAAATGTTTGGTGGTTCAGATTGTCTATCTTAATCCCAACTTCTCATTAGATTGTTTATTGTTTTAGGTTGATTTATAGTATTAGTTGGTTTTTCCTGCATCTATAAAGTGCATGTGACTTAACAACTATTTGTGTGTTCCACTTTGAAAATTGGTTAAACAGTTTCATTTATATAAATAAGAACTTAAAAAAAAGTTATTTTTAACTTAGAGTCGAGAGTTTACTTTAAAATAAATTTTGTGTTTATTTTCATTATTAATAGATTTATAACTGTGAACATAATCTGAGTTTTAGTCGAAATATGTTGTTCCTGTATAAGCAAAAGAGAGCCTAGATAATAACTGAAACTGGTTGTAAAATTGTTGATGTGTCGGTTGTCTTCTTGCTCCTCACTTTAAGTCTCCTCCTTTAATTGTTGGTACTCAGTCGGGGTTGACCTGAAAAAGGTACTCTGACAATCAAGTAAGTACTATATGTAAAGAGTGTATAGTGAAAGCTGATTAAAGTGTACCTTACACTTACACCTTTGTAAAAGGTTTATTTATAGTGTTTAGTCATAGGCCCTTGTGTGATAGGCCAAATCAATCAAATATCAGTTACTAACTGATTTATAACATGATCTTTGATTTATAGGAAGGTATATTGGTATATTGGTATGTTGGCATATTGGTATATTGATGTCACCTGGATTTGGTAGGACATACATAATCATAATTCGTAGGGAGTTCGCATAATTGTTATCGTTGTCATTTATTGAGTACCTTTAATATATATTAATGCGATCAGTCACCGAGATCGAGTGACATGTCTTGTCTAGTACCGATTGATACACTTGCCCTCCAGGTTCGAGAAACGTTTTATTTCATAAGATTCTAGATGTGATCGTTGGATGCTTCGAGGTATGAAGTGACTTTTTGTCCTTCTTTCATTTCTGACCGAATGACTTTAATGCTTTTGATCTTTTAGTAGTTGTTTGAATGCCTCTATTGACACTTGTATAGTTTTAACAATGTATGTCGAATGATCATTAGGATTAAGATCCTTTAGATTTTGCTCGGACTTTTGAATTGTTTTATAATTTTGAATGTTGAGCATATCCTTCTTGAATGAGATTATATTAATCTATACTAAATAAAAAATAATCTCGGTTATTTTTTTCTTCATAATATATATTTATTTTTCTTGCTTTTTCGTTACAATTATTGTGTAAAATCAATAATCACTAGGGCATTATTATTATTCATTTTATAAGTAAAAAAATTAATTAGCTTTTTTATTTACTAATAAATTATCACATTTTATATTTATTATTTTATAAATATTTTTGTTTTTAGTGGTCTTTGATAAAGTATTTTTTTACTTAATTTTTTATTATCTTTAATTAGTTATGTGATAGTACAATCCTAAGCAAGGCTATTAATAAATATAATTTTATTTTTTATTTTTTATTTTTTATAAAAAAAATATTTTTATTTTGATTGCTATTATTTATTAACATTCTTTTAAATTATAAGTTGTCTAAAAATTTGGTTGACTAAAATCTTTATTCAAAAAATTTATACAACGTATATACACATTATTCATTTAGAGGTTAGAATCCCGTTCAAGATTGTATTTTATAATAAGACAATTTATTGTCTCATATTGGAGTTGGCATTTCTCTCTTCTAAATGAATAACTTAAGGTTCAACATATTTGTGACTTTCATTGACACGTTTTGAATAGAAAAGAAAAGGATAGAATGTTGCATTGTTTCAAAGATTAATTTACTAATGGGTTATGGGTTTGCTTGATGACAACTTATTATTCAGCTTCAGCTACAACAAGAAGGAATTCCATCATTAAGGTGATATAATTTTTTTTAAGATGTTAATCTACTTTTTAATACATTTATATACTTTTCATTCTACTTTGGTAAACATAATATATATATATATATATATATATATATATTTATATTTATATATTTCTTTATGTTGTTTTTACTATTTTAATTTAAAATTTTATTTATTTTAATGTTTTGTGATATGTTTTAATATAAGAGTATTTATCAAATCAGTCAAGTTTATACTCTTTTATATATCATAAAATATATCATGAGATATCATTATCTCGTGATAAAATCTTCAACATAATTTAATTTTATAAAAACAATACTTACACAGAACCTAGAACCTATTAGTATAGTTTTTTTTTCTCTTTTATGTATTTAAATACGAAATTATATGAGCATTCACAATTTGTACTCATATTTAACTTAAATATATATATATATATATATATTTGCATCGACTAAAAAATAAAGATACCTAAGTACTTATATTTTTCATCACCATTATGTTAAACTCTCTGTCCATGTAATTACCATCTACTACTCTGTTAAGATTATATGAACATTTTTTTCAACAATATTTCTTCATTCTCAACACGGAAGCATATGTTATAAAACAGTATTACTTTTGTTAAATTAATCATTTTTAACGTTACACATTCAAGTAAAATTTTATAATAGTATTGTTGCAGCTACATTTAATCAATAAATACGATTTATATCGTATAAGATATTTTAATTTTTTTTTCAAACAAAAAAGGACTTATATCACATAAAATATGTCACATATTTTTCTCAAATCAAGTTTCGATTTCTTTTATTATATGCCTTTTTATATTTAACATTCATAAGAAATAAATATGTTTATTTATAAATTATATTTAAGATATATGATAAAAAATATATATATATTATAAAATTACTTTTAATTATACATAACTTTCACTTTTTCACAAAGAGTTATTTAAATACACAATATAGTTTGAACTGTTGTTAAGTTACATTTGTTTTTGTTATTGTCAACTTAAAAGTTTAAATATTTGTAATTTCATTGAAAAATGTATTAGGGTATTATCATCTTGGGAGGAAGTGAGGAAAGAGATAGAATATTACATTGTTTCAAAGATTGATTTGGAATCTTTTCAACTATCCTAATTGGTTATAGTTTCTGTAATGAATTCAATATATTTTGGGATCAAAAATTATTCTTGACGTGCAATAAGAAGGATTGCATAGCGTTGGAATTTTATTTTAAAATGTTCATCTACTTTTATTCTCTCTTTTTTTCACAGTATGAATATATTTATATACTTTTCATTGTAATCAGGTAAACTTCAAAATAAGATATACTTTGCTTATGTAATGACTATAGTCGTGTAAATGATGCATAATTATCTTCCTAACATTCTGCCCAGTTAGTTAAATTATATAAGAAATTCTTTCTAACCAAAATATTATTCACTTCTCGTTACCTCTCTTCTCCATAATCATCACCAACCTTCCTTCATTCAAACTCTCCTTCCTTCCAATGGCTGAAGCTTTGCTGGGAATTGTGTTTCAAAACTTGCAATCTGTTGTTCAAGACCAACTTGCAACTTATTGGGGTGTTGATCAACACACTCAAAAGCTTTCCAGCCATCTCACCGCAATCCGTGCTGTCCTCGTAGACGCTGAGAAAAGGCAAATAACAAGCCATTCCGTGAAGGATTGGCTGCAGAAACTCACAGATGCAGCATATGTGCTTGATGATATCTTGGATGAATGTTCACTTCAATCCAAAAAGGTGCACTCTGATGACGGACAAAGTTCATGCTTGGCCCGTGTGCATCCCAAGGACATTCTCTTTCGTTTTCATATTGGAAAGAGGATGAAAGACATCACTCAAAGATTTCATGACATTCATGAAGAAAGGCTCAAGTTTGAATTACGTGTGGGTGTCACAGAGAAGCAAGCAGTGGATGATGATGATGATTGCAAATATTGAAACTGGAAAATTGTCATGAACTTTATGGGTTTCCTAAAGACTCAACACAATTACAGGATTTGAGGCATATTGTGATTAATAGGTGTTCTTCAATACCAGAGATGCCTCCTAATATTGGCAAGTTAAGGCATCTAAGAACATTGAGCCTTTTCACCGTGCGTTCAACACCGGGGTATGGGTTGGCAGAGTTACATGGCTTAAGGCTGGGAGGCAAGCTGCATATCAGAGGACTTGAGAATGTGGAAAGTGAAGGGGTTGCCAAAGGAGCAAATTTGATAAGCAAGAAGGAGTTGAATCGGCTATATTTGTCATGGGGTGGTAGTGCTAATTCAGAAGGTAGTAGCAGTAATGTTAATGTTGAGAGAGTACTGGAAGCCCTGGAACCTCCATCAACTCTGAAGAGTTTTGGGATGAATGGATATCAGGGAAGCCAGTTTCCCAGTTGGATGAGAAATGGTTCAGTTCTGAGAGACTTGGTGGAAGTTAAACTCTTGGACTGTGAAAACTGTGAGGAGCTTCCTCCACTTGGTAAACTACCACACTTGAAAAGACTAGACGTGCGTGGAATGAAAAATGTGAAGTGGAAAGATGGTGAGTGGTATGATGGTGTGAAGGAGAAGACATTTCCATCATTGGAGAAATTAAGTATTTGGTATTGTCCAGAGCTGATTCTACCAAACAATATGACCCAACTAACTAACCTTCGGATTTTCGTAATCGGGGGTTGCTCCACATTACCGTATGGCTTAAAATTTGTCTCCACCCTACAAACTTTGCATATAGACAGTTACACGTCTACTTCATTGCCGGACTGGCTGGGAGACTTGACTTCTCTTAAAACATTAGAGATTTGGAACTGTGGGGAGTTGAGGTCAGTACCGCTTAGCATTCAACACCTCCCCAACTTGTCTTCTTTTACTATAAAAGATTGTCCTCATCTGGACGATTGGTGCAACTGGAAAGGGAAGGATTTGAAATACGTACGTCACCTTCCAACACGAATAGTCAAGTACTTCCCATATGGAATGATTTCAGAATTTAGTGGTAAGTGAATGATTATTTCATTTTCTTTAATTTCTCCTTACTGTCTGAGTCTCTGCATACATTAATCTTCCTAATTGCGTAAAGAGAGCAACCGGCGATCATCTTGCTCATGGAACTGCTTCAAGCCTGCCATCAAACTAGTAAGCAATAATTTATTTGATCGTATAATTGATGAGAAAATCACTGATTTGATGTGCGAGTAGCCGAGGTATGTGTTACTCTTTTCTTCAATTAATCACCTGTTGCTGTTACTCTGTATAGCTTTCACTGATATTGGTCAATGAATTGTAGATATTGGTGCTCAGTTTAACACTGCCCTCTATGCTCCTCGGCCTACCTTCTACTTAAGTCTTTAATTTTTATGGGATTACATTCTATCAATAATGTTCTTTTCTCAAAGTGGTGCAATTTTTTTATATTTTCAAAATGAGCACTTTTTTTATTTTATTTTTAAAATGGGTAAATCGTCAATCGCAAATGAAGATTTTGATAAAATAAAATAGTCAATCCCAATAGTGATTTTGAAAAAAATTAAAAATTGTATACAAAATTTTAACTAAAATCGTATTCACCATGTACGATTTTAATATTAAAATATATTTTAACATATTAATTTTTTTAAAAAAATAAAAAATAAAAAATTGTATATATAAAATACGATTTCAACATCCTAAGTTTATATATAAAAATATATAAAATTAAAAAGAATTATATAATAAATATGTTTTAAATATTTTAATATATAATAATTTTAATATATATGTTTTTAATATTTAAAATAGAAATAAAAATAATATAAAATTAGAAAAATTTAATTCATTATTATAAATTTATTTTATATATAATTAAATTAAATTAAATTTTAGTATTTAAAATAATAAAAATAATAATAGAAAATTAGATAGATTTAATTTACTATTATAACTTTTTTTATATATAATTAAAGAAATTTATATTTTTATAAAAAAATTAACTAAATAAGTTTTCAGATTTTTTTTATTATACATAAGAACTATTTTGATTTTTTAATAAAATTAATGATGTAATATTTTAATAATATAAAATAATATAAATTGATTATTTTTAAAAATGATTAAATTAAATTTAATTCATAATAAAAAATTAAGTTGGTAAAATTCTAAATTCGAAATGCTAAAATAAAGCAAAAACTTTAATTGAAAAAGTAAAATGAAGAACGTTAACCAAAAATTTAATTGTCATAGAAAGCAGAAAAATAATACAAGAGTTTACATTCTACTATTGTCTATATGGACAATTTGTTCTATTGTGGCTTTCATTCCAACATTTTTTGGCTTATTTGGAATTATGTATACGATTAGTTGTTGGTCTGCCTAATTCCTTACGACGCATGTAGGGGTCCGAGATGAAATTCGGTCCCATATAAGTAGACCAATAATCTTCATTTCGAACTGGATGAAATTCAACTTCGTAAGCCTTCAAAATATACTGCAAACTATAAATAGGATCAACGAATGTTGTTAGTTGTAAATGGCATGCCGAACAAACAGCGATAACATGAGCACAAGGAAATCGGAGAGCTTGAAACTCCCCAGAATCACACCACTAGTCATTAAGTCTTACTGTGTATGGCATAGGTAGGCATTGTAGTTGGGCAGTGGATAGCTCTTGAACATCAAACTCTGGATTTTGTCTATTGTAGCTTTGGACATGACACATAGCCGATTGTTGTTCATTTTTCCGTAACAAGGCAGTAATATCTTCTGGATATTGATGGCTAGCTCGTAACATGCACTCTATCTTCGTCCCTCGTTCAACAAACCAAGATTTGGTTCTTTCAAAAGTTGTCATCCATGCTTTTTTATATGTTACAGAATAACCATAATGACTTTTAATTTCTGCGATTAAACTTTTCATAGGGATGGATGGGTTTGCTTTAATGGAATTGACCACTACAGTTGCAATTTGGTTGGAGTCCAAATTTACGTGATCATCAGAAAGAGTGGTCGACAAACATGTGTGGGGTGCTTCAATATTTTTTATCTCCCATGTATCACGGATTTTACTGAAGGATGCTCTAAGCCGCCATTGACATCCATTATTGTAGTCAATGCACCGGGCTACATATTGATCCGTTTTTGACCCCACGACAACAAATTTGAACCCTTCAGCTATGTGATATTGTTTGATGACAACCAATGTAGCCTCTTTATTAGGAAAAGTCATTCGTTCAGAAAGGTCATATTGAGATATTTGTCTAGATCGATTATTGAAATCACTTTTTTGGAGTGATGACATTGTGAAACCACCATCTTCGGGTAAATCATCAACATCGTCGTCTTCACTAAACTCATTAATAATATCTCTGATTACAGGTTCCTCCTGGGTGCTAATATAACTGTCTCCAATGTAAAACGGATTCATCTACCACATGCAACATGTAATTAATATTGTTATTATAAAGTGCATGCAATGAGCGTGAATACTTTAGAAAATATTTCAATACAAAATTTAAATTATTACATTGTGAAGAAGAATATATAAGACAAGTTTTGCTCCAATCAAAACTTCCCACAAAAATTTCTTTCCTAAACTGTGAAATAAGTTTGATGATTTTGTGGTTCCAAGAAGAGTTCCTTTCATTGGTTGTTTGCTTTCAGTATATGTATATATATAACATAGTTACCAGAAAGTTTTAAATTATTAAGAGGAATTGAATATGTTTTCCAGTCCCCCATTCACTCAAGTTATATGTGCTATTTGTGCTTGCAGTGAATTGTGCTTTCACTCAATTCATGCTTTCCTATACATGAACTTTCCTTCACTCACTTTGGCTTTTTCCAACATGTGCTTTCCTTCATGGCATGACTTGCTTTACGTGAGAATCTTGCTAAATGTGGAGAGAATCACTGCATGACATATTTGATTCAAACACTCCATAATCCTTTATTTCAAAGTTTGGTACTTTGGCAAAGATTCTCTATTGTGTTTCCTATTCACTCGTGAAAACATGGCACTGTGCATATGTTGCAAATGTTGGGTTTTCATCAAATGTTGCACAATTTGGACAACAAGTTCAATTTCAATCCTCCCCCAATCAAGCACCACAAATATACACACCACCACAACAACATGGTTGCCAAATTTCGCTACTAGCAAGTGTCATCAATGTTCTTCTTAAACTTATTCATTTTCAATTCCATTTTAGCTTTCCGATTAAATTTTTTCAATTTATTAAAAATTCAAAATAATTTTAATATATTAAAATCCAAAAAGTTATATTTAATTTTTTAATTATATATAATAAAATTTCAGTTATTTTTTAATTATATATAATAAAAAATATTTTTCTTAAAACTTATTTAGTTAATTTTTTTATAAAAATCTAATTTTCTTTTATTATATATAAAAATTTATAATAGTAAATTAAATTAATCTAATTTTCTATTATTATTATTTTAAATAATAAAATTTAATTTTCTTTAATTATATATAAAATAAAGTTATAATAATAAATTAAATTTATATAATTTTATATTATTTTTATTTCTATTTTAAATACTAAAACATATATGTGGAATACGATTTTAGTTAGAAATCGTAAATTCTATGTTTGATTTTCATTTTTTTTTTCAAAATCTCTTTATTCAATCTAAATATCCATTGCGTTGACGAAAAAAAAAATTGCCCATTTTGAGAATATAGAAAAAAAATTACACTAGTTTGAAAAAAAAAACCACAATCATTCATCCATTGCTATCCTAAAGTCAGGATTTCTAACTACTCCCACTATGATCTTACATAACATTTTCACTTACAAATGCACAATCTTAATTTTGTTAATGCTTTTTTTTAATTATTTCTAAGTTTTATACATAAAGAACTTACTAAACTCTATTGGTCTGTCTAAAATACGTATCTGTGTATAAAATTATTTTTTAATTAATAAATTTTGTAAATTATTATTTTGTAATTGTGTTAAAAAATTAGAATGAATGTTGATAACTTATTTATATATATTGTACGACTTTAGTTAAAATATTACTCCTCTTATGATATGAGAATTCGGTTAAAAAATAATTATAAATTATTTGACATTGTCTTTACATATAAAAATGTAGAAATATATATTTAAAAAATAAAATTAAAGATTAAATAACATAAACAAATTCAAGTTAAAACCGTAATCTAAATAAGTGTATATTAATTTCAAAATATTTACACATTTCTTAACTTAAATTCATATAAATTTTAATTTCCATAAATTTCAATCTCATATATACAAACGGTGAATTAACCTATTTTTTATTTCGAATCAATAATCACACGTTGGAAATGATATATGTTATTTGATCAATTTCTTTTTTTTTCCAAAAACATATAAAAATAACATATTCCATTGAAACTATAATTGATTATGTTTTTTTTTAACAAAAGACGCACAGTGAAATCAATATCATAAAACAATTGATTAAACAATTCATTATTTATAGAAAATATCTATATATTTCATACAAATTATTTTTAAGAAAAGTGAAAATCTAATTTTTAGATTAATAAGACAACTTTAAATTCTATATATTACATTTATTGGTTTACTTAATACAATGATCTAACTTCTCTATATTTGAATAAAAGTTTTATTGTTATAAAAAAATCATATAATTTTAACTTAATCAAATCAAATTTAGTTATTTTTAATAATCATAATTTTTAAACTTCAAAGATTCTTTTCTTATTGGATTGAATGTAATCCATAATTTATAATATGAGGATTATTTATTATTTTATTAATTTGACCACAACAAAGACATAAACTTCTAGTATATTATTCTCAATGATGAGGAGCGGGTATAGGAGAAGTCAATGAAAGTGTGTAATAAACTAAATTACAACTATTTGATCTTCATGCAAAATCACCACTCTGATCTTAGTTTTTTAATTTCAAGATTCCATTACAATAATTTTAAAGTCAAGAAAATTGCCCTACCTACCAAGCTATTAAGGGTAAGGAGTATTAATAAGCCTAAAAAATGGTTGCCATAATAAAAACAGAATAAAGGGTAATGTAACATCCTATATTTTTTCATATCTATAATCATAATCTGTATGAAATATTAAAATAAATATATAAACATAATACAAATATATCTAAAATTTCATTATTATAATGTTTCAAATTATCTCTCTCTTCATAAGACTTGAAACATTTACATA
>Ga0123342_1008134_pt1 | contig 13420 bp, 6 predicted proteins | sample Turbeawhitnodule_FD_89960 | JGI IMG/M metagenome (GOLD analysis project Ga0123342, IMG submission 89960) | Root nodule microbial communities of legume samples collected from Mexico - Turtle bean Mexico white nodule | ecosystem: Host-associated > Plants > Roots > Nodule | place: Mexico: Nepantla...
ATTTTTTTTAAATAAAAAAAAAAATTTTTTATTTTTTTTTTTTTTTTTTTTGATTAATCTATTCTAGGTGATATTGTCCTTGTTTCTAATTCATTTTTCAATGCCTCTATTGGATATGACTAGGGTTTCTAGGTTTATTGTAACAAGGTGTTACTAGGTATTGAATCAAGTTTTATTGGGTTCAAGATTTTGATTCTTACGAAGTTTGATTTCACTAGTGAAGTTGTGTGTTTGTAAAAATTTGATATTATGGTGTGAGTTTGGCTTATGTGTTTGAGCAACTAGGTGTAGCTTGTGCTATAAAATGAACCAATATAAAAATTGCTCTATTGATCACTCTCTCCTTTTATATCTCTTGGTTTCTTGGAATTTATGTATTTTTTCATTGAGTGCATTGCCTATTGTAAATCAGATTCTATAATTTAAAGATTTAATAAGCTTTTTATTCTAAAGATTTGAGAAAGTTGTTTTTAGTTCATTTTACCCTCTTTTGAACTCAACCCTCAAAACTAACAGTTGTTGCCATTTCCATCACCTTCCACCACCACTACCACCTTTGCTTTAAAATCGAAGACCCAATTTTTACTTTAAATTTTTAACTTTTTTGGAATACTTTGCTTTATTATATTGTTTTTTCTTGAGTTATAATTTTTTGATTATTATTTTCTTGTGATATTGTTGATTTGGTTTGTTATGCAACAAGTGTCATGGTTGTTTAATTGAGGCATACATTAGATAAAAAATAAAATAAAATAAAATAAAATAGCATACAATAATGGTTGTTAATGAAAATCATTATTATATGTGTATGATGAACATAATTTTACTCACACTTTAAAGCTCTTATCATAAACTCTTGGATTGAAATCAAATAAATTCATACTTTTAATTGAGATTTATCTAATTGGATTAATTTTGGTTGTAACTGTTATTTAATTGAGATTTATCTAATTGGATTTATCTTATGTGTTTTAAGATGTAACAAACGATCTAGTATTTCACAGAGTAAATGATCTAGTAATTTGAAAATTTGACCAGACGATCAAATGAGAGCATATGCTAGACAATCTTCATGAAGCACCTATGATGGGTGCCCTATTATGGAAAAAGAAGATATTGATTTGGTGATTGAATTACATTTTCAGGAAGAATGAATTACATTTTGAGGAAGAAAGAATTAAAATCAATTCAATCATATGCAATGAGACTATCTCAAAATCTTGCAATTAAGACTCCTCTACAAAATGCGTAAAAAATAAAGGAAATATCCTTTGAAGGTATTATGCAAGAAATCTTCAGCAATATCTCTCACAACAATGTTGAAATCAATTACAATCAATGTGCAAATCAGAAGCAAATTTGGAAATAATATATCTAGAAGAGAAACAAGAATAAAATTTGAGACTAGTTGAAAATGCATATATCTCCTTAATAATTTGAAAAAGAGAAAGGTAATATTTAATAATTGCAAAACAATATCACGAGGTAGATTTCAAATCCTATTTTGTGCAAAAAAAAAAAAAAGATTAGAAAAGAGACTTCAGAGGAAGAATGAAATGAGCTTTTTGATCACTTCTCATAGCAACAAACACATTCTAGACCTAGTTTTATTTTCTTTTTGTATTTTTCTCGTTTTTTCCTCTACATGGAAGGCTAAAACCTGTTTGGTTGATTCCCTTGTGATTTCCCATTGGATTCTAAGGTTCTGTTCAATAAAGCTTTGTTGTTCAATTTCTATAGTAGATTATGCTTTATTTTTTTATCATTTTGAAATCAAGGTTCTATCAAAGGAATGTTTTTGAACACTTGTTGAGAATTCAAATATTTTCTTTAATTAAATTTCTTGGTTAGTTCGCTTAGTTATAATCAATCTCTTTTTCGCTTAGTTTGAGAGGTAGAAGATAAACATCTCACGAGTATACGCTTAGAACTAGTGAGATACTGAATACATCAATAGACCCTTGCTTTGCTAATAAGATTATGCTGAATTTGATTGACACCTGATTATGTTTGACATCTGTATTAGAAGTAAAGGATTATAATCTTAGGAAACCAATGAAGAATTCGTAGTGAGTAAACTTGGGAGTCAACCTACATTTTTATTGTTTTTAATCTTCTTTTATATTTTCCTATTGAACAATCACAGACCCCCTTTAATTTGTTGTTATTGCTAATTTTTATTTCCTGCAAATAGGTTCTTAACACTATTTCATTAGATTCTCTATTGGATTCATTGAAAGACAACTTGGAGTCATCTGACCATAATTATAGTATCATCTTTCTAGCGTTAGATGATTTATCACTACATTAGACATAATACACTCAAATAATTTTAATTTGATTCGACATCTATTAGTATACTTGCAATAATGATTATTAATGAGAACTATCGTGATAGTTTTACACAAAACTATCATTGTATGTGATAAACATGACAACAATTTTAATTATCAGAAAAAATTTTATTTTTAATGACAACTTAATTAGTGACAATTTTAAACCGGTTGTTAGAATACATTAAAAACCATGGTTACATTTTTTTTATTCAATAATGGTGATATTAGTATGAATTATCAATTGTAAAAGTTTTTGACTAACACGGGGAGATACATAAAATGATTTATTTTTCTAAGTAATTCATTTTATATCCAAATTATCATCACTAACATTTGAATTTTAGACCATTTAATGAAAAGATATAGGTCCCCATATAAGAGTTATATCTTTTATATGAAAATTTTCCATTGATTTTTTTTTTTCATATTTAATTAACTAATTCTTTTAATGAATTATCCGACTACATATATATAATTGGAGTCGGCTTCATTAGATTTTTTCTACTACTAGCTTTTCTTTTACGACTAACATTATTGGTTTTGTCAATTCTGAAGATAGTCCTCTTGTTAAGCTTATCTATCTGGTTGTTGTCATTGTTGCTATTAAGGATTCTACGAGGACTATAAGTAATATTTCTAACAAAAATATGAGAAATTATATTCATGATTTTACTGTGCTAAAATTCTTTGATATTAACACTAGAAGTAGCAAAGCTTAAAATTCCATTCAAGTTGTTTGGGATTTTTCTTATCCTGGTTGGTGCAAAGTTAACAACCAATGGTGCTTGAAGGGGATTTGCTAGCACTGGTACATGCGTCGGGACTTATAGAGACAATATGGGTGAGTATATTGGTGGCTTTTCTACATATCTTGATGTCCAGTCTCCTTTATATGTTGAGTTCATGGGTGTCATTCTTTCTCTAGAAGAGGCTAGTAAAAGTATCAGAAATTAGGGCTTGAGAGTGACTTTGTTCTGGTTCGCAATGCTTTTAAAGATTGTAAGTTGGTGCCTTGGTTTCTCAAAAATAGATGGAGAAAGTGTCTTTGATTTTGTCAGCAAATAAATTTTAAATTTTCTTATATCTCCAGACAAGGTAATCAATGTGTTGAAAAGTTAGCTAGCTTAGGTTTTATTCATCAGTTGGAGTGGGTGTGACATAATACCTCCTAACATTTTTTGGAACTTTTTCATAATAGGTGTAAATCTCTTATTTCTCGTTTGATGTAATTTGATTTTTTTTTTTACAAGTATGAGTTTTGGCCTAATCCCTCGTACTAGTTTGTATTCTCTTTATTTTTTTTAATAATACTTTCTTCATACGATGACATATGATAGTTGAAATCTAGGATGTCGGTCTAGCTAGGATGTTAGTTTTCATAGTGATGCTTAACATCAATTTTTTTTTTATAAAAAAACTACAATTAATCTTATTTAATAATATGATTTTAAAAAAATTGTTCTATTTTCAGCAATTATTTATTTATCTTTCATATTAGGTTCTAATAGTTTAAAAATTAGTTTAAATGAAGATTAATAAAACTAAATTATATTAACTAATATTTTTAATTAATACAACAATCAATTAGTTAATTTATATTTAAGCTGAAATGACCTAATTTAAATAATTTAATTTAAGGAAACGAAGACGATAATATAACCTGGAAGATAAATTAATAGGTGTTTAAATTGAAATCAGAAGGAAATATCTTTGGAAGTGGAGGTTCTTGTTTTGTTTTGTCTTGTCTGATTAGGTGGTGCATAAAAAAACAAAAACATCTAACCTTAATCTATATATTATTGGTGAATGATTTGAACATCATTAGAGGTGGTGCTCCTAACATGATCCGCACTCCATTGCACTGTTTGAGAACAGTTGACAATGAAAAATGATAACGAAATGGTACACAACTATATTCATTGGGGAGTGTGATCAATTAATATTCAAGTTAATTATATACTAATTTTATGGAAGATGTTCCTTAATCCATACATAGTCAAATCATTGGAAGAAGAAAACTAAATTTGGTTTCGTGATGGGTGGGGTATTCTCCTCGTATGCTCTTCAAACTTCATCAAATAATATTCTTACTAGTACTTATTTATTACTCACTAAAAAATCTAAGTATTTTTAATTTATATAGAGTATTCCAACTTAACTAAAAGTCTAAAAGAATATCTATAGATTTTATTTATTTATTAAATTTACAGTACAACTTTATTTAGATCTGAGCTTTTAACTTATCTTCTTAAGTTAATAATTTAGAATGCATAAAGAAAATGTAATTTAGTATTGGTCAAATCTCAATGCTCATTATCTAAAGTTGATGCTAATAATTATGTTGGTATTATTGAGCATTAATGAACATTTAATCACGTATAAATGAATTGGTTCAATAAAATTTTAGAGAAAATTAAAAAGTAGAATATATCAAAGTAGATCAAATACGAAGAAAACATCATAACAAAAATTATTCATAACTTGAACAAGATTCATTTATTTGAATTAATAATTGAAATATAAGAATTAAAAGTCTTGGTATTAATTTTTTACACTTCAACTTGTTCTTGTTCAAAAAAATGATAAACATTAATATGTTTGGTTCACTGATAATAAAATTCATCATTCATCAATAAAATTGTACTAACTATCACAAAGTATAATAGTATTTTTCTTGGAAAAATCCATATCAATCATGAGACCCTTCAACCGAATTCCCTCTTTTGACACTTGTGCAAGACCCATGTATTTTTATTTAGTAGCAGACAATGTTAGTATTGACAAGAATTGTTTTCCAACTAACCAACAAGCTCCCAATTGTGAAAGGATATCCATTTATAGGTTTTCTTACACCTATATCATTAACATAGTTCAATTTTGTATATCAAGCAAGAGTACACAGTTTTCACCCTTTAGATGAGGCCATATTAGACTTACCTTAAGGTACTTGAGAATATGATTCACCACTAGTCAATGCTCATTTCTAGGACAAATAATGTATCTACTCATGACATTGAATATTTGGGAAATGTTGGATCTAGTGCACACCATCACATACATTAGACTTTTTATTGCACTAGCATAAGGAATACAAGACATGTAATCCTTCTCAAATTCTGAAAGGTAAGTACCAATTACGTATAGATGAATAGACAATGTCTGAGGAGTACCTATCAATTTAGCACCACACCGGCCAAAATAGTCCAAGACCTTCTAAATGTACTTTTATTAACCTATAAAGAGCTTCTTCTAAGCATGGCCATACCCCATATCCAAGCATAGAATTTTACCAATAACTCTTAAGCCATTTATCTCAAATTCACTTATTAACAACGACTTTAGCTTCTGAATGTCCCCCTTATGCATAAACGTTATAATTTATATACATCAAAAGATAAACTTGTGAGTTGTCCTTTACATTCTTGTAATACACACAAAGATCATAAGGATTTATGTTGTAACCATGAGAGACAATGAACTCATTGAATTTCTTGTACCGCTACCTTAGAGATTGCTCTAAATATACAATGCCTTCCTAGTTCAAAAATCCAATTCTCTTTCCTAGATTATTGAAAATCTTCATGTTTAGACATCAAAATGTCACTCATTGTTTCCATGGAGGAAGGGAGCTTTCACGTCGTGCTTTTCCAGCTCCATATCTAGGGATGTAATAAGTGCAAGCAAAACTCTCATAGGCACGTGTCTAACTACAACTAATAAAATCTATTTAAGGAAAAATTCCAACACCCCAAGATTTTAATTAGTTCTTCAAAACAACTAATTGCAAAACATGATTACACTTTGTTTGTAAGATGATAGTATTATAAAAATAACAAAGAATGTAAGACACATGTGTTTAATTTGATAGATGATACAATACTATATAATCTTGTCTCAAAGTCTGATGAGATACAGGTAAGAACAGATGAAACACAACATAGACTAAGCAAACCTTGTACTTAAATTAAATATTCATGCACTTACTCCATGTTTGTAGATAATTTCCCTCTGCAAAAGAGATTCGTTCAAATTATATTTGAAAGATCTCTCAAAACACGATCTTCATCAACTTTCTTTCTTCATCAAATTCTTAACACATAAAGATTGTCAACTCTGACCCAACTATCTGCCCTATACAGAATGCACGTTAATCATGATTTTGTGCAAAAAGCTAACCTAGGGAGATAAGCATTGTCAACTATCAAAGATGTTTTGAAGAAAAAGGAACAAAGATCAAGTCTACAAAAAACATGATAAAGCTCGTCAGGTGCATAATGGACACACATAAAATGCTTAATGGCTATAACGATCACCTAACGACTACCTTCTTCAAAGAGTTTATAGAAAAGAATTTATCAAGAAGAAGAATGACGTGACATAGTCATATACAAAATAATAGATGGAATGCCAAAAAGGCTAGTCAAACAAAGAGCACTCCTCCAAGAAAATATAGCAAAGGTTGAAATATACAAATATGTTGATCAAATGATAGAGCACACGACATACATTCATAGAGGGATTCTCAAGCTGAAAGAAGATAAAAATATTTGGATAAAGAAAACCTTAAGGGAAACACTTTGAATGTTTATCTAACTGTTTGGGAGAGTGAACCAAATCCTTATACACACCGATAAATACTACCCTCCCTAGAGAGTAAGATAATCTAAACTAGGAGAGAAAAACCTAAACATTGTATTTATCATCAGGCACAATCCTCCATAGTCATTAGATCCAATGATTAGTACATAATTAAACACCAAAACCATCATATCTTATCCAAGAATGGTTTGAGTAAAGAATACTCCGTAACGACTCAACCAAGAGTGTCTTGAAGAAAAAAATACTCAAGGGATTACCCAAAAGTGGTTGAGAGCCCAAATAATACTCAATTCAGCAAAGAATGGCTATGAATCAAAATAATACTTAGTTAAGCTAGGAGTGACTTGTGTTAAGAATACTCAAGGACTAGGGGTGGATATGAGTTGATTTTAGAGTTGTCCATTTTAATGGTAACACTTTGTTTATGATTTGAATTTTAGAAATTATGAAGTGAGACCCAAAGAAGATTCCCACTGGACACGGACTTAATCAAGTGGTTAAGTAAGTGTGAAGTTTCACTTATAAATGCAAAAGGAAAAACACAAGATACGGTGAAGATGACGATGTTGCGGAAAATGAAAGAACACAATAAATGAAGCAAGAAGCAAGGATGACCAAATTGAAAATGGAAGGAAAGCAAGAACATAAACACAACATAAATGGCATAATGGAAAATGAAAGAAGAGGTGAAGGATAGGAAAGCTTAGAGATAAGGGAATGTAAGAACACACCACTTGGAGTGTGTGGGATCTCCAAGATAAGTGATGAGGGCCGCCACTTGAAGAGCTCTCACTCGCACAAGATAAGACCAAAGAGAGAACACAAGTTTCACTCACAATTTGTGTAGAGTTTCCTTTTTATTTCAAAATTCAATTTGAAAATACATGAGGCAAGACACCCTATTTATAGGAAGGGGTGCCTTGGTGGGCAAGATTGGTGAAGGGTAGAAATGGCAAGGGAGAGGGGCTACCTAGGGTGTTGACCATGGTCAAAACCGAACCTTTAGGCATAACTTCTACAAGGTAGGTTAAAACCCCTAATTCTAGGCACCTTGTCTTGAAAAAGTGGGCTTGGTACAAGCCCATTTTGCTAAGCCTTATGGACTATCAATGATCGTTCCTCACCATTGAGCATTAACCACACTACCAGACCCAAGTAATTTGAATATAAAAGAGAAACATGCATCTATAAACAATAATAAATCCAAAAATATCACATAGTCATTCGATCCTAAGAATATAGATTTAGCAATTAATGATAAGATCTTATAGTAACAGTTCAAGATGAGAAGCTAAACACAACAAAAATGGATCCTTGAGTGTTGTTACCATCTTGGCTTCAAATTTTCCTTCTCAAGAGATTGGCCTTCATTTCTTTTGAGGTTTTGGCCTTGTAGCGTGATTGATTCTTAAGTTTAGACTCTCTAAGTCTAATCCGATAAAACCTCTCTATATAAACTTCTTTCCGAATCTCACTTGACCCTCTTAACCTCCGTGTTTCTCTATCTTTTTATATCTCTTTATGCCTATTGATTCCTCTTGGTGCCTTTCGATGCTTAGAGTGTTGCCCCAAGGTCCTTATTTATAGATTTTATGAATAAGATTCAAAGCGATTCAAGGGGATTCATTATCTGCTTAGTGCAAGTTAATCCACTTAGTGGATTTGCTTTCTTCATCTTTCAACAATCTTTTTCGACCTCAATCCTCTATCCTTGGGCTTATTGATATTCTAGAGTTAGAAATTTATCATTGATTTTCTCCAAATCCATTTTGGCCTTGAGATTTCTTAATCATGAAGCAATATTGGCTTGGCTTTGACTCCAAGTGAAATCTCTTTTTTCCCAAACATGGTGCATATTGGCCTGAGCCCTTTCTGAGTGAAATTGGGTTTCTTTATGTTTAAGTTTTCTAATTCGCTCAACCCTTTGGTTTTCGCTTAGCCCTATTGTCTCTAGAGTCTATTGATGTATTGGCCTCAATTTGCTCAGTGTATGTAGATGCGCACAAGGTTTTGAGTGTTTTGAAAGGAGCTTGGTCTTTAGACTTAATCTGATAAGCCATTCTACATGTTCTTAGTGGATTGACTTTGTTCCTTCATCCTTATTTGTTTGCTTTTTTGCACTTTTATACAATAATCTCTTCACTTTCCTTCTTTTATTATTTGTATTCATTTGTAGCCGTGGTTGGAGGTTTCTGGCATGATTCTTGCTAATATTTGTACATATTTTACCTAATTTACAAACCCTTTCATCTATTAAAATTACTACAATTAAGCACTTATCAGTTGTTTATAAAGATCATACATTTTGTTGGAATAAAAATTTAGGAACTTCAAAAAAAAAATGAAAATAATGGAGAATGGAACTCCTTCACCCTACCTAAGATCCAAATATCAAATGAAATAGAATTTATTCTTGGAGAGCTTCCCAAACATGTCTATGATGTTGGTGTTTCATCTACTTAGAAGCAAACACAAGCTTCCACCTCCCAATGAAGTTTATCCAAGACTTTGATATGAGAAGGATCCCAGTCAGTCTACCTCTCACATGGAAAGTCCAACACAGCAGCGGAGTTTCTCGCTCAAGCGAGCTCATTCTCACTTGAGCGAGAATGATCTAGTGAAGTTTTCAGAAATCAACGCCTTTCTCGCTTGGGCAAGAATGTGTCAGACAAATTGGGTCATTTTATCTTTTATCATAAAGCCCATCAACATGACACATGAAGTCACCTAACCCTAGTAAATTAGGTTAAATAGGGGGTTAAAGGCTCAACCCTAGTATGCAAGATTGAGAGAAAAACACCATTGAGTAACTTGTAACGCAATTGGGAGAATATAAGGTGTTAGAAGATGTGTGGCTAATTCTACCCTGTGGATTTGGGAGTAATCTGTTCAAACTCTTATGTATTAAGGTGATTTGTGAACATAATATTTTGTTCTTGGTTGATTATTGGTATTGTTCTTTTGTTTCTAACTCTTGATATAGAATCTTAAATCTAATTGGAAAGTATTTTTATGGTTCTGACCTAAACAATAATACTTAACATATTTGAGTGCTAGAAATATAATTGAAATGTTAATTGCTATTAACGTCTGAGCTTGATTATAAGTTTTTTTTTATAAATATGCGAGGAATCAATATTTAGGAAACATTCTTAATAATTTTATATGTGAGGAATCGATATAAATGATTTTTATATGGGCATCAATACGAATCAAATGACATAATAATATCACGCTAATCTAAATACAAAAGAGTGAGAAAGATGAAACTCAATCCCTATTTTTCCAATTGAAGCAACAATTCTTTGCTTTGTTTTCTTGTTAATCATTGTCATCCCAACAAACTATAACAAACTTTTATTATTTTGTTTTATATTTAGTGAATCTTTTACTTGAATATTCAACTGTTCTTTGTGGGTTCAATATTCATCCTTAGGGACACATTATTACTTTTGACAACGTGGTGCACTTGCCGTAAAAAGTCATCAATCCCACATTAGACAAAGAATATTTGATGGTCTTCAAGGCATTGATTGAGTAAAAAACATAAGTGGCTAGCTCATAGCTTGAGGACAACATTGACAAAATACAATTAGAAGCAACCATCACGTTGAGTTTAGCAGATGATGACTTGCAACAATGCTACATTAAAGGTTTGACCACAAAGATACCTGTGTCTAAAGAAACAAAGCAAAGGGACAACATTGTACATGTGGGTGAATTCACTACTTCTAAAATCCTTAATCAATTAAGGACAAAATTTACTACATGATGCTCTCAACTTTTGTGGGATCAAGGTCACTTCTTTGGTGGTGTGTGTATGTAATCTGGATTTGATTACCTAGTGGATTCCCCAGTGGTTTCTAGGAAATTGGATGTAGCTCTTGGTTTAAGAGTGAACCAGTATAAATTGTTTGTGCATCTCTCTCTTCCTTAAACTCTTTAATTTCAGTTGTTATTTTATTTACTGGTATAAACAACCGATTGTTTCTGCGAAACAACTTATTGTTTTCCTGGTGCTTTACTGTTTTGAGCTTTGTTCTTGGAAAGAATTCCTAATCTGGTTTCTTGCAAAGAATTTCATTCTATCTTAAAAAATTTGCGAAAACCCCTTTAAACCATTCACCCCTCCTCTAGTTTAAAGCCATACATTCTAACACATTTTTGTAGTCTCTTGTATGTTCTTTCCATCACGAGGTCCATAGGAAAAAATACACCTGGTTTGTTCTTGCTCATACACCTCTCAGGACCGTCTGATCAATACGGGTTTAAAAATCCTGGAATAAATAGTGTACCTTGATAGGCTCCTTCTTCTTGAACATTTGTAGATTTCATATTTGGATGAAGTATGGAGGATTATGAGTGCGGAACCAATAGGATAGCATATGTTCATATTCGGTGTTTAAAGTGGAATAGGTGAAGATGTAAGGTGAGAGGTGAGGCTAACTCACTACGAAAGAGTCGAAGGTTAGTGATGCAATCTAAGATGATGGATTGTGGAAGTGGAATGGAGTGGCAGTGAAATGAGGATGATCTTGCATCTTGAATGAGAGGTTTTGGGGAGGATTTGGAGTAGTTTGGTGCTTAGGAATAGAAAGAGGTTTGGCCAACTTTCTATAGATTTCACTAGGCCTTAGTGGCTCTCTGGCAAAGGGAGATTTGGGAGAGAATGAGTCTCAAATTTAGAATTCTTCATTCAATATTTACAAATTTGAAGACAATGTGTGAGTTTAACATATTTATAGATGAAGAGGATAGAGGTAACTTACTCCTTGATCTACCATAACCTTAGTTAAGCAAGCTAAACCATTGTGAGCTTTAGTAGCTTAAGGAGGTCTTGCGCAGGTCCTCTTAAGATGCTCTAGAGACCCTTTCTTATATAAAAAGTGAGGATTTCTAAAGTGTTTTTGATTTATTTACAAACTACTCTTAAACTAGTTCAAAATACAAGTCCTAAACATCATTATTCTATTATTTATATAGACAATTCTTTTGTCTTTATTCTTGTATATGGTAGCTTGGATGGTCCCTCCCTGATACATCCTAAATAGCCAAGCAGATGACCAAGGACACAAAAGACACTTCACATTTTGATCAGTCATCTCAGCATCCAAGACAAGGCCCCACCAAATGTTGGTAGGACCTTAGCAGAAGAAGAACTGGCATAAACCAGAGCATCAAATGTTCTTACTTATGGTCTTCTTACAAGACAAAAATGTTAGTAAATAAATTGGGCTCACTTTGGGGTCCAAATAGTAGAATAAAATAAAGTAGGGTTTGTTTAGTAATTTGGGCTTGTGATAAACCCACCTTTCATGAGAAGTGCTTCTAGGTTTAGGGTTTCTTTGACCTACCTTTTATAAGGTTTCTAAAAACTGACACCCCTACCCTTCTATCTTGTTCTCCAAGACACTCTCTCCTATAAATATAGTGCCTTACCTCATGTAGGACACATTGAAATTGAATTAAGTAAAGAAACTCTGCGTGAGTGTTTTGTGAGTCTGGGTACTCAATTTTATTTGGGTCTTTTCTTAAGTATAGTGCACTTCAAGTGGCGGCTCTGCACCACTCATCTTGGAACCTCCCACCCTCCAAGTGGCATGATACCATCTCCATCTTCATAAGATTTCTTATCTCTTCATCTTTTACCTTCTTCCCTTATGCCTTTTCCTTTTCTCTTTTGTTTGGTGTTCTTTATCTCTTCCTTTAATTCGGTTACCATATTATCCTATTCCTCTTTGTTCATGTCAAATTCTGCACCTTCATCATCATAATCACCATACTTTTGTTTTTCTCTTTACCCTCTAGAAGTGCACCTTCACACTTACTTAACCACTTGGTTAACTTTGTGTCCAGTGAGAACCTTCTTTGGGTTCTCACCTTAAATTGTTAATCTCCAAAATCATAAACAAAATTGAAACCTCTAAACTGTGCAATCATAAAATCAACTCACATCACTCCATTCAAAAGGTTTTTTAGAGGAACATATGATCTTTTCTGGTTCAGCCCAAGACAAAGATTTGTAAAAAGTGAATTGTGTCTGTAGTTGGTTTTCCACTTCTTGTGAGGGTATGGAAAAACTAGACACAGTTATTTCCTCTCTAAGTGAAAGTAATTTTATTAAAATAACCACAGTAAACAAATGTAGTGTGAAAATATGTAGGTTGTTATAATAAAATATCACATCTTTCAACAGGCACAATCTGAGTAAAAATATTTTTAACAAGTGTCTTGAAGAAGGTTGGACTTTTAATTGTTAACTTACATTCTCCTTTTGAAGTTGTCTATGGGTTTAATCCCCTCACACCTCTTGATCTTCTTCCTATTCCTATACTTGATGATGTGTTATGCAAAGATGGTGCTGAAAAGGCTTCTTTTATAAAAGATTTGCATAATGACATCAAGTTACGAATTGAGAAGAAAGTTGGCAAGTATGCTGAACTTGCCAACAAAAGGAGAAAAGCATTATTGTTTGATGTTGGTGA
>Ga0123342_1008135_pt1 | contig 13420 bp, 6 predicted proteins | sample Turbeawhitnodule_FD_89960 | JGI IMG/M metagenome (GOLD analysis project Ga0123342, IMG submission 89960) | Root nodule microbial communities of legume samples collected from Mexico - Turtle bean Mexico white nodule | ecosystem: Host-associated > Plants > Roots > Nodule | place: Mexico: Nepantla...
ATCTTTTTTTATATATATATTTTTTTTTATAAAAAAAAAAAAAAATATTTTTTCTTTTAAATAAAAAAATATATATATATATATATATATATATATATATATATATATATATATATATATATATATATATATATATATATATCCACACATGCAGGTAATCTCCATAGGTAAAAAAGTGAAGAAAAAGCTTGTGAAGAGCTTACATAGTGAGTCTCGGACAACAGAGATTCACTATCCTTTTTCAAGGACTGAATCTGACTGAACAAGTCTTTTAGCAATCTAATGGCTTCCCTCAATGTAGAAGCTTTTCCACTGCTCTGTTCACTAAGGTCTGTTACGTCCTCCCCAAAGAAAAACATAACCCCAAGCCCCAAAAGAAAAAGAAACAAAGCAGTACTAATATTAGATGGTGCAAAGTATCAAAGGTAACCTTATCTAAAAAAATCAAACATAAATACTGCATGGAGCAACCCAATTGCTAGTCAAGTTCAAATTGAACATAACAGAAATTTGAGACTCTGACATAAAATTAAAGTACTAAAATTTGAGATAGTGGTGACAGAAGATTAAGTTACCAAGTGTATCAGCAAGACCAAGAAAGAGTTCATTCAACTGTTCACGCTTCTCTCTCTCTCTTTCCGCCTTTCGAATTCTCTTGGGGACTTTTTCTTGTTTCTGTTTATTGGGACTCGACCTGCTTCACATCAAGCATAACCAAACTGAATATTCCTCATAATCTAAATATTTAAATGAATAATCCAAACTTAGATTAAAATTATTTGAAATAGTTTTCATTTTGAGATGTGAATATGAATCAAACAAAAAACCAGAAAACTTAGGAGGAACGAATACAGTGAATAATAAGAGAGGTATAAGAGCACTGAATCAATTATTCTATGAACTTTTTAAGAGCAACGAGTGTGTGAATAGAACCTCTAACCTCTTTCTTGATACATCTTGTGAATTGTTGAGCTTCTGAATAACAGTGGCAGAAGTATCAGATCCCATCATATGAATCTCAAAGAAGCTTTTTGTTACTTGCAATTGTTTGTGAAGGAGAAGTTTGCTACAAATGACACACTTCCGAGATTTGGAATGAGTTAGATAATATTGTAAGAATGTGAGTGTGGCGAGAGGTCACCATTCACACCATGCACGTGGTTACCTCACGCTAGTTTGCTTCCACCACCATTCAAACTCATGCATAACTTTTTTTTAAGTTATTTCTATTTAAAAGATAATGTGGGGTTCTTAAACTATTTATTTTAAGTATAACATGCTTATTTGTAATCATTTATATAAATTTTAAATTAATAATTAATATGCTTATTTGTAATTATTTCTAAAATGATCTATCTTTCTTCAGTTAAAGTCTTGCTCATGAATATTTATAATAATTAATTAATAATAAATGTAACACAAAATCGTGTGGCTTGCACAGTGATACATCCAAAAGCGCGTGTCAACCATACACTCATAACACCTCTTCACGTTCGAGGCTACGTCAACATTGTGTATTTACGTTAAAAGTATTAATAATATATTAAAAATATGCTGATAAAAAATATATTTTTAACACACTTTTACTATTATTTCAAATTTGCACAAATTCTTTCATTTTTTGAAATATAACTTATGAGAATTGAGTTTAATGAAAAGAAATGTTATTTCATATTGTAATGAAGGATGAAAAATATTTATTACATATGAAACATTAAAGTATTACTCATTAAATAAAAAATGTGCCTCTTCTGTCAAACTTACATTAATTGTACTCAATAATGATGTGTTGAAAAAAAAATGCTAATAATGTATTTGTTCACTTTCTACCATTTTCTCCGTCTTGATATTATTTTTCCCAATATTCTACTGATAGAAATCACTTTTAAAAATAAAATTCATTGAAAGTATATTTTGCATGTAAAAAACAGTTTTTTTAATAAAAAAAAGCTGAGTGGGTTAAGTGAGATCTTTGTTTTATATATTTTTTTTAAATTGGCTTCTAGTATTTTTTTTTAATTGGCAAAAAATAAATTAAAAAGAAAGGGAACATAAGGGGTGTTCTAACCTTATATAAAAAGGATACCAAAGAGTTTCTCTAAGAATCCTACAACGACTACAAACCTAGACAAGCGTTTGGAATGGATATCTGATCTCCTTAACTACACAAATATCAACAATACGCTACCATGTTAAGGCAAATTCTTCCTACACCCAATCATTTTTAACCTGCACTCTACATATTTTTTTTTAAATTTCTGAAAATACCCTTTATTCTGGAAATAAAAATTCGAAATTAAAAATAATACATTATGGAAAAATAAATCCATAAGAGGTTATTGTGTTTCGAAAATAAAAATTCAGAAACAAAAATCAAAATTCTATTCTAGATAAGAAAATCTGGAATTGAAAATAATACATTTCGGAAAAGAGATTATTGTGTTCCAGAAATGAAAATCTGGAAACAAAAATCAATAGCCCATTTCGACATTTTCGTCTTTTTACTGAAATCGGGTGCAATGATATGGTGTAGGAAGCAATTGCTCCATGTTAGTACAAGTAATTGCACTTTGGGCCTAGTCTAAGAAAGAGAAAGACACCTTTTGAACCTTATTTTTTAACCAAGTCTACGACTGCACTTGAATCAGTGAGAATACTTCGCTTGCATCCACTTTTCCTTGATTAAAAACTATCTCATTCTCGTGTTTTCAAATGCACCAGATGATTGAGACTCACACTCCTTTCCACATCTTATTACCTTCTTTGCTGAACCAAGTACAGTGAAATTGTTCGAATTAGTCCTTCAAAGCAAAATGGTTTACGGAGCTAACCCTTATCCATTTGTTGCATAAATTCCAAAATAGCATTCGCGATCGGAAAAGATATCAAGAGATGAGAAGTCGTTTCCTCCTCACTCCCACATAAAATGCACATGGAATCCACAAAATGAAACGACCTTCTAATCAATGCCTTCAAGTAAAATATTGTGCCAAAGATAAAGTTGACTTCTAGTATTATTTCTAATATTGTGTACTAAAGTTGTTATATATAGTAGTTGAAATGTGTTCTTCCCTTCATTATTGAAAATGTAAGAATTAAAAAGTTACTATGATTTTGTTGAAAAAAATATAAATTCACAATTTCATGAAAACTTTATTGTACCTAACAAAATTTGATAATATTGTTGATAACAAAATTATAAACTCTCCTCAATATTCATATGAAATTCATTACTTTTATAAATAGGAAGTTAAATTATTTATATAAATTTGAACTACTTATATATTATAAAAATAACTCAAATATGCTTATTTTTATTAAAAAACAATTTTTAAAAAGCTAAATAGAAACAAACTCACTCCATGTTTACATTAAACAATATATAACTAGATTATAATGCAGATTATTTTTATACTATCAATTTATTCTAATTAATTTTAAAAGAATATGATTTTCTTATACTTGTTATTTCAAATGTTAAGGAATTAAAGTCATCCAATAGTATAACTTTGAAGGAAAAATTATAAACTAAAAACATTCTTCAAACAATACAGCAAATTATTTTTCAGACATTGATAAATAGATTTATTTTGCATAATAAAAAGTTTAGAAATAATTATATAAGTGAGAAGCAATGTATTAATTGACACATTCAATTATATAAAATTACTTATAGAATTATGTTAACAATTCCAATAAATATTTTCCAGAATAAAATGTTTTTCATAACTAATATTATTAGAATTGAACTTAAAAAAAAATTCTGAACAAAAATGAAGTAAATTGATTTAATAAGTATTGTTGACAGATTTATTTTATCATCATTTGAATGTGAAATATCCACCAAAATTAATTATGATAGAGGAAATAATTTTATATTGTAAGAACTTGATTATATACCAACATATTCTACTAAGACTTGATCATATACATACTTCAGTAAGAGATAAGATGTAATTTGGAATGACTTTTAATTCAGTAAGAGATAAGATAAACACAGTCTTCTGTAAACTAATGTTCTTTTATACATTAATGCATATTCTTACAGTCACTAAATGTAATGTATAAGATAACTTCAAGTTCTTGAGCATCCAAATTTGAATTTGCGAGAGTTCATTCTTCCATTTAGTGCAAGGGCAAGCACATCATATTCTTCAACGTACCATAGTTCAGATACCACTGCCTGGATATGCATGAGAAAAGTTAAAAGTATATGTAAATAAAGTTTATATATATATATATATATATATATATAAGAAAATATTGTTGTTACTAGAAATTAGAACTATAAGTACAAACTATTAGATCATATTTAAATAACAATGATTAAGAGATATATCACTAATATTTAATCTTTATCAATTCCTACATAGATATATCAACCAGAAGAGTATAAAAATTCCAATACCAACTGCTAACAAATAAAAGATTTTCAATCATTTTTAACTGCAATTCCAGTTATTGCTACCCCCATTAAAAATAATCACAGACCTTGAATCCACGAATCTGACTGTTCAGCCGATTTACTAGTCCATGGAAAAATTGGACATCATCTGATGTATTAAGTTGTTCCTGCATATTAGAATGAAGTCATTCTTTACTATACTTTCTGTCCTCCTATGCATTTTATGTATGTCTTTCATTCATATCACTTGACACTTTTACCATGCTTCAAACATATTCTCAAACAAGAGAAGAATACATGCTTAAATCATGACAAAATAAAATCCAAAACTTGATAAAGTGAGCTATGTTTGCATGTGAAGGAAAATCAAATTGATGTCAACTTGTTTATAGGTAATGGGCAATTGTGCTGATGTCATGTAACAGCTAACTCTAATAAATTTCAATAATTACAGTAAATGAATATTACAGTAGGTGATGATGCTCTAGGTGGACCCAACAGCCTTGCAAATGACGTGTGGAGAATTGCAGCATCATACTACAGATGAAAATAACACATCATTAATCATCACCAAGTAACATGAGAAAACATAGGATATCATAAAAGAATTCTAAAGAGGAAATCTACAGGACATAAGATTTCAGACTCCGGGAGAGCCATGACTCCTCTTTTAATTTTAATTCCCACAGCTTCCAAATTTATATATGGAGGGAAAAGGTTCTAATTGCATCTTGAAATTCCACAATGTAGTTCAAATTAAAATCTTAGTAAATACACTTTAGCTGCACTGAGTATTCAAACATGCTTACAAGTTGCTTCTCTGGTGCTCGTGGAAGTGCATTCTTCAAATTTGAACGAATGATTACGGGATCTGTCCCTGAGATGACCTACAAAATTAGCATAATTAGTCAGTCAAGGTTTGTGAATGTGTCAGAAATTTTAATACTAACACAACTTAACATAAAGAGTAATGGAAATATTTCTCCTCTTTCTATATACTGATTATGCACAGGTTGAAAGTTTCAACAATTGACTATGCTTTGCAGATTGGAATTAACCAAGAAAATATGAAACTTGATGTCACCAACTTATTATAAAAATGCACAGAAAAGCTAGAAAAATGCTTTTTATCTAAACATAATAGATAAAGCATTTCTGTTTCCTTTTTAGTGAAAAATATAAGGACAAAAATGTTTCCAGGAGTAAAACAAAGCCAAAATATTACCCGAATCAGTAAACCTAAAAGTCTGAATGAACCATACAAGTAACTGAGAATGCCAAAATATTTCCTAAACTACAAGCATGCTTTAAACATTTTGACCAAGACTGGTATGATTGATTAGGGATAATCCTATGAATCTTAATTTGAAGCATCTTCCAGGTTAGGGGTAGTCATTGAATTGAAAGAGTTTGGAAGATATCTTCATCTAGTAGGCAAACTTAATTACCTCGGCACTAGATCAGATATCACATGCATTTAATGTGGTTAGAAGGCCTCATGTGATAGTCATTGGAATGTTGTGATGCGCATCCTTCGATATATAAAGAATACAGCAGGTCGCAGGTTAATATGCAGATAAAAAAGGCAATTCCAAAATTGGTTTTTTACTATTTTGATACTGATTGGGCAGGATCACCATCAGATAGGAGGTCTACTTGTACATATTGTCTTCTCATTAGTAGGAACTTGATTTCTTGGAGGAGCAAGTGCTGGATCTGAGTATCAGGCTATGACAGCAGCTGCATGCGAGACTACTGGCTTAAAAAACTTCTCCATCATTTAAAATTTGGAGATACACAGATACTTGGATAATATATGACACTGAAGTTGTCATTCACATTGCATCAAACTCAGTCTTCCATGACTGGACTAGACACATAAATTGATTGTCATTTTGTGAGAAAAAGGTGCTCTCTAGAGAAATCATCACTGACTTTGTCAACTCCAGTGACTAACTTGCAAACATGCTCACTTAATCCCTGAAGAGCTTTCATATTGACCACATTTGTAACAAGTTTGGCTCATATGACATATGCTCTAGCTTGAGAGGAGTGTAAAAGATATGATTTGATCTTAATTAAGGAAATGTGTAGAATGGATAATTAGGGATATTCTCCGTTATTAACCATTATTAGGTTTCCCTATATTATACTTTGAATAATTATAAATTCAGTATTTACATGTGTGATTAAAAACAAAATTCATAACAGGAAACCTCTTCAACAAGTGTCATGGACAATGAAACAAATACTTTAGATTATGGAAAACAACCTGCCAACAACCCAGGAGCACTCCAGTTGAAGTCAAAACAACTCTATCCAAAACAATTTTCAAAGGGGAGAGTTTTGAAACAACAGCTTTCACGGAGGATGCTTCAGCTTCTATCTGACACAAAAATGATTGCCATGAGCTTACTCAGCATACTTCAAGATGGAACAAAGGCATCCATAATTGAAGTATACCTCTTCTTTGGTGGCAAGTACAGGAACAATATGGTGGGAGGCATGGAACATGCTAAAATGGTAGAGACTAGAGTTCTGAAACCAGATTGCTAATTGACAAACATGTAAACATTCCAATAAAATAAAAACAAGATGAAGAGAAGGTTGAAGCAGCAGAGGAATGCTTCATGTTAAACATTTTGACCAGTAAATGAATTTGAATTCTGATATTGGTTGATCCAATTACAGCTTACCTTTATCAAAGTATGGATTAAAAATATTTTTGACAGCCTCCCTGTGTAATGCAAATCGTGCATGTGTTATATGAATGTCATATTGCATGGCATAAAGTAAAAACATATTTAGTCAAAGAAGATAAATACGGTAATAAAGAAGGATATGTGAAACAGAAGATCATCATTTCTACCGTCATTATTTACAAATGTGATATGCATATTCTCCATTACAAGGAAAGCAAAACAAAAAATGGATATTCTCAAACTTTAACTTTATGAGGTTTTAGTATGAATCAATTTTATAACATATCTTAAAGACAATGCTTACAGGCATGGCATATGGCCTAGCTTCTTTGATCAATATTGACTAAATTATTCATGGCAGTAGACTTTGAAGCTTCAAGGGTATATTCAACGGAGAAGTATCTATTTCTGAAACATTAAAATGACTTGGACAAAAATCTTAGAGATGAAACATGTAATTTACCGAAAAAAGGGAACCATGGTGTCCTATACAAGGAGATTTTCAACCCTAAAATAAAATAGCTATGGTCACTTAGTCCTAGTGAATTATTGAGTATTTTAAAAAATGGTCCGTTCAATAGTAATAGGACATACACCAATACATAAAAAATCTTGATGTAAAAATGTAAAAGGAAAAGAACCAGAGTTGTAAGGATACACGCATGAGCTCAGAAAGAGATTGTATGCTTAAGATACAATGCAGATTTAAAATTCCAAGAAAACTTAAATCTTATTTATACTTATGAATACCGAGAGTGTTATACTATGAACCCTATGGATGGTTTGTCAGTCATATGCAAGTTTTCAATAAATTCAAATAAAATAATTTATCAGAGACAGATAGATGGTGCAGCCTATATCAGATAAAGAGAAAAACAATTTTGAAGTAACTATCAAAGCTAAGCAGTAGTATAACCATCTAATTCAAAACCATGGCCAAATTCAGAAGAAAAAAATTGCATCTTCAACTAAGCATGAAATGATCATCAATGAAACCCTGGAGTCAAATTATTAAAGCTTACGCGATAGGTAAAGAGAATTCAGTGCTCAAATACAATACATTAGCTCGCACCGGAGGATTTGCAGGCTGCACATGGAAAATAATCATCAGTTGCTGCCCAAACAACTCCATGAAACAGAGCCTAAATTGTTGTTAGATGTCACCTTCAGAACAGGTGCTACATATCCATCCTTCAGTGTGAATATATCTGAAAGAGACAATGACTGAGAGGTTTCACCATGTTTCAGGAAAGCAGCTCCATGCTCATCCAGATCTCTACTCATCTTGTCATACAACTTTGATCTTTGCTCCGTGTTAGACTTTGGAGAATCTAAGACAGACCCTTTTTAATTTAGTAACTAAATCCCATATATCTCCGTCAAAATCAATTTTTGAATAAAATCCACCTCCAAGGCAACATCTTTACACGGAGGTATTACGTTGAAGCCAAAGAACAAACTGTAAAAGTTCAAACTTGTCTCGGAAAGGCCAAATAATGAGCAATTTGACAAACGAAAAATATGACCCAAATGGGAAACTCTTGAGAATTGTCACAAAAGTAAATCTACCATAAAATGTAAACATAAACAAAACATAACAACCAACCTAATTGAACCTGATGTAAAACAAAGTTTGAAAATTGATTGGTAAAAGAGAGAGATAATAAGAAAAGCAACATTACCTAAAGAAGTAGATGAAAAAGTTTGTGTTGAGTTATGAAGGGCCATTCTGAACAAGGTGAAGAAGCAGACGGCACAGATGAGCCAGATCAAAGCCACACTTTTGGAATGATTCAAGTTCACAGTCTTACCCGTCATAATTTTGTACACCACAGAATACCAAGGTGCAACTGAGCGAGTACAATCCCAACCAAATCAGAATCAGTGTCCTCTCCACCCATTACCCTATTCCTTATTCTTCACTACTAATATTATTAGCTAGCGTGGTATATGGGCACAAACTATATCAAACTTGCATTTCTTTTTTCACCCAATTTCTTAATCAAATCTTAATCAATATTTATATTATATTTTTATAATAATAATGTCTCATTCGTGACTGAATGTTGTTATAGAGAGATAAAACCTAGAGAACTATTAATTGACTCATTCTTTCTCCCTATTAGGTGGTCAATTCACTCTCTTGCTTCTCTCTCCTTATCTTGCCAAATTGGGTGTTGATACAATTGCCATCAACCGGTTAATGGTCGTTGTACGACATTAGGATCCTGATGGTCTTGGAAGGTTTTCAGTATAATGTCTATCGAACTTCCTTGGTCTATCAGAGTTTTCTTGTATTGGAATACGAGTGCATGAAGACTTTTTTTTATCCAAATTACAAGTTAATTAGGTAGAGATCCACTAATCATGAGATTCTATCATTATTAAATTAATTACATATAATGTGTACAATAATTGCGTATAATTTGATAATCATTATTTCCTTAATAAGACACTTTTGATTTATTTGCTATGTTGTTTCAAACTTTATGCAATTATAATTTTTTTTATATATTTATTATTGAATGTAATAAAAAGTATTATTTTAACATCAAATTATATCACATCATTGATAATATCATGTTTATTTTTAAGTTTTATCTTTTTAAAAAAATATTTAATAAATATTTGGATACGTACAAATGTGAATATAAATATTTTCATTATTGTATTGGAATGAAGATGAGACACAAATATATACTTTCTCTCTCCAAATTACAAGCTAATTAGGTAGAGATCTACTAATCATTGGATTGTATCATTATTAAATTAATTGCATATAATTGTGTACAATAGTTGCATACAATAATTATGTATAATTTTGTAATTATTACTTCTTTAATAAGACACTTCTGATTTATTTGCTATGTTGTTTCAAAATTTATGCAATTATAATTTATTTATATATTTATTCTTGAATATAATAATGGTAAATCGGTCTATATCGACTGATATTACCATGGGGTCATTCTGGCGATAATCCACGCCTTTGAAATCATTGTCCATGAAGGTGGTGGGTGACATTCTCGACCGGAATGTCAATGTGTTCACTTGGTGTACAACCCGAAGATGCTTCTTTCGGGCACTATTAGTGCTTCCCCCTCCAGCAAAACCACTAGCTATCATATTAATAACCTCTCAGTTGCCCTTTCTTCCATCCTCCCGAGGACGGTTATCTCTTCGTGGAGGGTCATCTCTTCTGGTTGTCGGTCGTCCCTGCGGTATCGACATCCTTAGTTCTTGGAGGTGATCGCCTTCTCTTGGCGGGCTCATCTCTGTGAGGGGAATGCCTTGTGTCTCGGTCGTCCCTAATGAACCAACGTAGGTGTTCGACTTGGATGAGCTCCTCAATCTTATCCTTCAAAGCCTAACACTCTTCACTAGAGTGTCTGTTAGTCGGTGTTGCTTTCTTTGGTCGGCGTTGCTCGGACTGGCCACCCTCCTAGGAGGGGAAATCAGCTCGGCGTTGAGTGCTTCATCCAGAATTCTCCCCCTTTCGATTGTCAAGGGGGTGTATCTTGAGAACCAGATTCCTCGGTTGTCCCTGCATCTATCGCCACGCTGACCCGATCGACCTTGGCGATCCTTCTCGTCCTTATTTTTCTCCCTGCTAGCCTCTGCTCGAGCTTGGTTGCGGAACTCCCTGAGCTCCTCTAGCTGCATGAACTTAGATGTTCTCTTTCTAAGTTCGTAAAGGCTGACGGGCGGCTGCATACACAGGTTGCCAGCAAACGGTCCCAGTCAAAGGGTCGTCAGCATATGGTGTATAGCCATGTCCAGACTAAGATTCCAGATTCTCATGGCTACCTTGCTGAACCTATCAACAAAGGTTTTGAGCGACTCTCCCTTCTCCTAGCGGATGCCCACCAGGGCGATAAAGGTCAAATGATGTGGTCTGTTAATGGCGAATTGAGTCTCGAACTTCGACACTAGTGTGGCGAAGCTGTTAATGGAGTTAGGTGGGAGCTTGGTGAACTAGCTGAGGGTTGCTCCTTTTAGGGATGTAGGAAACACTCAGCAAAACACCACATCGTTCGAGGTGTAGAGATTCATATGGGTGGTATAGGCATCCATAGTTCGTCCGGGTGGGTGGAGCCATCGTATCGATTCCTGTTGAACCCTTTCCACTTGTCCGGTAGTGCAACTTCAATGATAACGTTGGTGAAGGGGTGTCGGCGGGCCGAGTCCATTGTGATTGTCGTCTTGGCCGACTTGTTAAGACAGGATTTGTCATCCATCTCATGGGTGGGAGTCTTGTCCCTCGTCTCCTCAACCGGCCCTGGGTTGGGACGGGAGGTGTAGGACCTGGCGACAACGTTGGTCGGTCCTGTAGATGATCCTCCCTGCATCAGCTTCTTCTTCATCTCTTCATTCTCTTTTTGGAGAGCCTGTATCTCGTACTCATTCTTCTTAGTGACCTCTTCGTTCTTCCTCTTCATCTCGACCATCTCTCTTTGCAGAGACAACAACAACATCGCCTGATCGACTTCGGTCATTCTCTCCATGCTTCGGGTTGATACCGTCTACTTTCGTTCTTTAGCTAGTTTCTCTCGACCCCACGGTGGGCGCCAATTGTTTCTGCTAGGGAGATGAGACCTAGAGAACTATTGACTGACTCGCTCTTCCTCCTTCCTATTAGGTGGTCAATTCACACTGTCTTGCTTCTCTCTCCTTCTCTTGCTAGGTATCAATCGCACGGTTTTGGATAGCCGAATGGGGGGTACCTGCAGAAGGCACTCTGACGCTCAAGTCAGCAAAAAGGGTATTCGACACTCGGAAGTGTACAGTAATAATGACGTACATGGTCATTGGAATATCTGCTATTTATATTACCTGTAGTGGCACTTTCTTAGTGGGTCGGGTTAAGGAGTGGGTTTGTGTTTAGGATTGTATTACTAGTTGCTAACCACATATTATGTTTGTTGAATCTGTTTAGGTGTGGTAAGGTTTATACCATCGATCGGCCCAATGGGACTGAATCCTGGGTCAATCGGTCTGCTAGTGAACCGAGATTTTGGTTAGTCGTTCGCTCCATACTAGTACACTAATAAAAATATAAAAGTAGATTATCATAAATTAAATCATAGGAGAATGAGATAATATAAATATTAATTATGATACATATTTTAATTTTAATTTAAAAGTAAAATAGTTCGATAAAACTCAATAAATATAGACGATAATAGAGACAATGTCATTATTATGATGTTTATCATATTTATATATAAAAACTTACTTTTACATTGAAAAACGTTTCAAAGGTGCCCAGGATTAAAGACAGAACATGGGAAATGGAAGTTGAATTCTTAGCCCCTTAAAAAAAAATAACAATAATATATATATATATATGTATATATATGTGTGTTGTAAAACTGTATATATTGCAAAATGAAAAACAGAGTGCGTTTTTGCGAAACGGAAAACAGAGTAAGTAATCAAACCCTAAAATTCTTCAATGACGTTGGAGGAGATCGCGGAGGTTCGGCGAAGACTGGATCTGCTCCGAGATGATCGTGCGACGTTGCCCCTTCTACCCTGAATCGTAGCCGCACCTCTGGGAACGCTCACACCTTCGCTCTGCAGGTCGTGTGGAATCTTGAGAACGTTGTGAGATTCGTGGGTGGTTAGCTCCTCCTTTCCCGCGGGTCTTCCTCCACCTCCGACAGCCATGACCGCTCCTTTAGGGTTTGAAGTTGTGGCAGTGTGTTTTCTCCATCTATAAATACTGCATCCCTTTGCTTCAGAAAACACAACTCACACTCTCACTACTTCATCTTCTTCAAATCCTCCGTTCACCATCTTCTTCCTTCTCCATTTTCCCTTTCCAATTTCTCTCTCCTCATTATTTTATTATTATAATAATTTTGGGTTCTATTTGGTATTACTCTTTTAAAGAGAAACTTGCTAGTTCTGATCCTCGAAAATTATCGGGAAGTTCCTGTTGTATCCTGGGGGACTTGCGCAATATACCGCGGATAAGTCCTTACGATTGTAGTAAAATAGGCTTTAAAACGAACAAAAACTGGTTTTCCCGAGGCGTGAGTAATCACAAGCAAAGATTCACCCCATAAATTATCAGGAGCATTAGAACTAATAAGCATGGCATTCATCATTTCTTTAAGAGTCCTATTTTTCCTTTCAGCTACTCCATTAGACTCAGGTGAATATGTCATTATATGTTTGTATGTGAATGACATGCTAATTTTTGGTACATGCAATGATATAGTTTTTAAAACAAAATTGTTTCTTGGATCTAAGTTTGAGATGAAAGACATGGGTGAAGCAAGTGTGATTCTAGGAGTTAAAATCATAA
>Ga0123342_1008136_pt1 | contig 13420 bp, 4 predicted proteins | sample Turbeawhitnodule_FD_89960 | JGI IMG/M metagenome (GOLD analysis project Ga0123342, IMG submission 89960) | Root nodule microbial communities of legume samples collected from Mexico - Turtle bean Mexico white nodule | ecosystem: Host-associated > Plants > Roots > Nodule | place: Mexico: Nepantla...
AAAAAATATATATATATATATATATATATATATATATATATATATATATATATATATATATATATATATATATATATATATATGACCAAATTGTTCACCTTTAGAATGTTTTAGAGAATGCTCTATTGTACCCTGTTTTCCTGAAATAAAGTATTAGTTTACAATTCAACATTTATAGGCGATATTTTCTTGATCTTTCTTGTTGGTTTTCTTTCATCCAGTATAAGAAACCATATTCAATACATCAAACTTTCAACAAATAATCTCTTTCTTAGTGTATTATGATTATTTTGATACATTATATTTACATTAGTTTCACAACAATCACTCTTACCATAAAATTACTTCATTTAGTAATTTTTTTCTTCAATAATTTTATATCTAACACAGTCAATATATATATATATATATATATATATCATATTGTTCACGTATAGAATCGGTAGGGTCTTCTTTTGCTCTTAGGTATTCTCCAACTTCTATTCTGACACCTTTCAAGTTCTTGGTATTTGTACATGTCTTCGATAGAAAATGGGAAATGAACCTACAAAAGGTTCTACAACGCTTAAGTAAGTGTTCAATATTTAGAGTAATAATTATTGAGAAATGAAAAATGTGTCTTTGACCAGATGATGACTACTTATTTATAAAAACCATTGAGAGCATCGATCATGCTGTACCTGAATTATCTCATCTTTTTAGATTAATTATCGATAATAATTTGATTAAATCTACTAATAAGGTTCTTGAATTTTATGATTAATTGCCCTTTTAGTCCTTATATTAAGGACTAAATATCAATTTCATCCCCCAGATATTAAAAAGTTTAATATCACCCCAACTGTTTTTAAAAAATTCAATTTGGTTTCAACTTTTTTAAACAAGTTCAATGTAGTCTCAACTTTGTTTAAAAAGATTCAATGTGATAATAACACATATAATTCAATGCATAGTGGCTGAATCATTGAGATGAATACGTTTTAACAAGAACAATCTAATCGCAAGAACCACATTTAATCGTTTTAAAACACTAAAAAAAATTATTAAATAGAAACCAATTTTAGAAACAAAAATAATTAGTTACTATATTGACTAAATTAGATACTATTTTAGATAATAAAAAAATTATTGGTATATAAAGTAGTTTCTATATTAATATATAGTTTATAATTGATATCTAAGATACCAATAATATTTTTAGTTTCTAAAATAGTATGTAATTTAGTTAATATAGTAACTAATTATTTTATGTTTTTAAAATTAATTTTTACTTAATAATTTTTTTTTTTTAGTAAAACTTTTTAAAAATCTTGTAACTGGTTGACCCTAATAAATCTAAAGTTTCTTATGATATCAGCCGAATGTATCTATACCAAGTAAGTCTCGGTTATACTTATACTTATCGATTGACATAAGAACACATTTGATCATATCTCAATCCCAAAAACATCATCAATTATCTGTTTCTTAACAAGTAAAATAATTTAATTTATTTAACTCTTTTTCTCTTTCAACGTAAATGTTTCATTAATAACAATTATAATTATGTGAGTTTGAGTCATTAGTAAATGTTTCATCAACAACAACTAGAATTATGCGAGGTTGAGTCATTAAGTTGACCGAGAATATCTCTAATAAAAACCATAAAATGAATATAAATTTAATTACAAAACTTAATTTTAGTTTAATTTTGTTCAAATTTTATATAAAATAAAATAAAATTATGTTTGATTTGATTTGGATGAATTTTAATAAAATTAAAAAAAAACAGAAAAGTAATTAACACTCTTTTTAAGAAGTACAAAGAGGTTAAATTTCAATAAATATTAATATCCAGACAAAAATTAATTTATTTTTGAAATGATTAAAAACATATAATAAATAATATTTGTAATAAGTATAGTTAAGACTACAACTTTTAAAAAAAATATAATTTTACAAATAATAATATATCCTAACATTTTTAATGGTTGAATTAAAAAAAAAATGACTAACCAACAAATTTTCAACAATATACATCATTGAAGGTTGAAAACTAAGGTTCAACTTCTCATTAAAAGAGAAATTCACTTTAGTATTTGACTGTGTTTAAAACAAGAATGTCTTTGAAGAAAAACACATGAGAAAAAAACAGATAAAAATGTATATATATTATATTAAAAACATTAAATTAAACACCAATTTGGAAGGTTTATACAAAATAACGCTATTTTTTGTTCAAAATTGCAGTTAAATATATTTTCAATTCATTGAATTATTTCCTCTCAGCGAGAAATTTACAAATTTGCAATACAATAATTAAATTTTAAATTAAATAATTATGCAAAAATAATTAATTAGCAGGTCAAATATAAACAGTTGGATCTGTGTCTTGTTATCAACCTGTTCTGTAATAAAAAAGACAGAGCTTCTTTATTCTTGTACAATTCAATTTTCTCCTACATTTTTGTTAAGAGTCAAAGAACTTCAATCATTAGTCAAATTTTCTTCTTCGCAGGTATGTTTTCTCCAATGCATTCCTTAGTTTTTATAAAACTTATCATTGATTTTTCTTTAAAATAATTTGTTATTGTATGGATCTGGATGAATGTGTCTTTTTTTTCTGTGTCCTCCTCGATCTTCACGTATCGACTTCTAATAGAGTTCGATCGTCGGTTTTTTATTAGAGTGATAAGGTTATTCGTTATTCAAATTTGTGTTCAGTATTTGGTGATTGAGGATATTAAATACCTACATTAGATTGATGTTGGTCAACATATTTATAGAGATGTTGGTCAACATATTTATAGAGATGTACTGGATCTTTGTGGTTATGTACCTATATTAGTACGAACAGTTCATTCCTACATTAATATGATATTTTGTACAATTTTCTGAAAAACCTGTTTACGAGATTCTTGCTCGAGATTACCGATTTGATATGCATTCGGATGTAGTTGTTGAAAGACCTCTTGAATAAATATCTTAGAACATATCGGCCGACTATAATGTTTTCGGCCGCGTGGAACATAATTAATGGAGAGAAAAAGGAAAAAGGAAAATACAACTTTATTCTAGCAAAACAATTTTCTTAAAATGGAGTTCATAAGCCACCTATCGATTAACCTGCCAAAAAATGTAACAAGTGTAAAGTTAACATTAATTATTTTTTTTATATGAGATGAATTGAGAATTTTCATAAATGTTATTTTTTTCTTGTTTTTTCACATATTTTTAAGTAGCTAGAAAACATGTGGGGGAGAAGGGTGAGGAAAAACATCTCTTTTTTTCTTCAATTTGGAAGATGAACATGATTTTAGCACACTAAAACTATTGCTTGATCATTTATTCCATCCAGGTAATTCAAGTAAAATTTAACTCACATTTTATTAAGTAAAATCTTGAATTTGAATTTTATGAATTAGATGAAAAAGGAAACCTTGTTAAAAGTGTTGTTAAACTAAATTTGTATGATAGAGATTAACTATTAGTAAAATTAATAAATATTTTACACTATAAAACAATCTAAAAACATAATATTTAGTTTATTATTTATTTATGTGTTTTGTGAGCTATTGTTTAGTTTATGTATAGTATTTTTTATGAGAAATAAATAAATAAATATAAAGTATTTTAGGAATCACAAGTGAAGTTACCTCCATCTTGCATACATATGTTAACATTTTATAAAATCTATGCCTCTACACAATTACTATATTTTTTTATTGACTAATGATGCAAAGACACTTTTAATTTTAAACACCTAATGAGCATTATAAATTATTTGTATCTCTTCCTTTCTATCACATCATAGTACCTACAAAATCTCTTTCTAAGCCTCATTTATGTCTATATTTTTTTTTTCATTTTTATTTGTTTTGTAAATCATTACGAAGAAATTGTGCCAATATGTTATTTGATTTCAATTAAAATTATGTCACCTTAGCACGATTTCAATATTAAATGAAATTTGATTACATCGATAACTTATATAATTTTTTAAAATTTTACCACTTTTAGTAATTAACCCATAAAATTACCCTTGATAAAATAAACCTCAAAATTCAGTTAAGTTTTTAATCCATTTCACGAACATCAATTTTTAAAACATTCCAATATTCTTTCGTTTTTGTGTCTCTCACTAGGTATTGAGTATTGAATAGAATTTGAGGGGTGTGTTGGAGATCTCACATCAACTAGAGATTAAGACATTTCATTGTATATAAGTGGGGGCAAACCGCCGGTTTTATAGAGTTGAGTTAGACTTAAAGTCTACTTTGTAATATGCATAAAAAAAATCACTTTTGTATTTCAAAACTAATTACATGTTTATTATAGTTTGATTATAGAAATCTCATACTGTTATTTTTTGGCAAGTTTCTTATAAGTACTAAGAAAATCTTGGGCCACTATTTTCACTTTTGTCAGGGAGAAAATGGCACAGGGGAAGATAATTGCACAAGAAGTATCAAGAAGAATCGTGACATGGAACAGAATTGAGAAGAGGGACATCATAAGCACCATGCCAAATGAGATCATTGCAAATGTTTTATCACGGTTGACATTGAAAGAAGCTGCTAGGACTAGCGTGTTGTCAACTACATGGAGATATCAATGGACCTATTTCTCTGGGGACGTGGACTTTGATCATTCACTTAGGACTCTTCTCTTGCGTCATGAGAATGTTGGAGTTTTGACCAAGTGCAATGTTTTTGTTCGTGATTGGGAGAGGTTCATGAGCCGTTTGCAACACGTGCTGAAATCGCTGAAATGTCACTCCATGCAAGGACTCAGAATCTGCATGGATATGGGTAACCCTTGGAAGGTGGCTGAATGGGTGAAGTTTGCTGCTCAGAAGAATGTTGAAACGTTGGACCTGGATTTTTCATACAATTTCATGGAACCATTCTTTGAAATGAGTGAGAACATTCGTAATGTGTTATCAAGGAGTTTTGAGATGAGGGCACTGAAAGTCCTGCGTTTGGCTTCTGTTGATGTGAGTGGTGAGATCATTGAGAGTTTTCTAGCATCTTGTCCAGTGCTTGAAACATTATGTATCAGAGGATCAAAAAGCCTTGAGAGCTTGAAAGTTCAGGGTGAAGGACTGAGGTTGAAGCATTTGGAGTTGGTTGAATGTCATATTTTGTGTCTTGATATCTGTGCTGAAAATCTTATGACATTCACGTACACTGGAGATTATGGAAAGTTGAACTTTGAAGCTGTTCCAAGCCTGGTGGAAGCCTCCTTTGGAGGAAAATATTGTAATTACCTGCTATCGAACATGAACGATGTTGAACTTTATGGAGTACTTTCGCAGGTTCATGTTCTGAAATTGGAACTGTTTATACTTTATGGGGTCAGTGAGATTAAGTAGATTGCATTTTTTACTTTCTTTCTTTTGATGCTTTTTCTTCTAGTGAATATGTTTCATGACATGATCCACTTTCAGGAAATTCTTGAAGACCTGCCTGTGTTAGGTAATGTGAGGCAGCTGGAACTGCGAATTCGTCACAGGTGTGGAGGGCAGCTTGATCGTACTGTTTCATTACTAAGTTCTTTCCCTTCAATATCTGTGCTTAAGATTAAGGTAAAGAATGACAAAATCTCTCTCTCAATAAGTACCATTTACATTTTTCTCTTGCGTTTCTTAAGACCTTCTCCTAACATGTTCAAACAATTTTAATTGTCTACGGTTCCTGTACCAGACAAAGAAAAGAATTTTGTTAGACCTTGGAACAAATACATCTTGTTTGTGTGCTATTGTCCCTGTCACAAAATTACAACTCACACAAGCACATTCTAAGGTTTTAATTGTGTTCGGGTTAATGATAGTTAAGAACTTATTCAATAAAAGCTTGTCATAAGTGCTTGATCGACAAGTTTATTTCGATCAGCTCTAACATGAAATTTAGAGAAACAAACTTACAAACGCAGCACTTTCACAACATCAACTAAACAATTCCAAATTTAAACCAAAGTGCGTATATTAACCAAACTTGCAAGATCTACAACAGGTTCATCCATCTTGTTGCTGTAGCATCTATTTGTATGCTTATCTCAGCATATTATATGTTGATCTCAATCACAGTTAGACATGTGTTTGTATCTGTGATTTGGCAGTTCATGAGGACCACTATCTGGGAAGTGGATGAGGAGTGGAAGGCCAATCTGAAGCACGAGTATGCAAACCTGAGGGAGCTGGAAGTGTCCGGGTACAGAAGAGACTCCTGTCAAATTGAGTTGCTGATCAGCATATTTAAAAAGGCACCTAATCTCAACAGGATTGTTGTGGATCCCTTGGCTTCAATGCATGTGCAAAGGTCAGCTGATGTTAAGGCCAGCATTAGAGAAAGGCAACGTGATATGACCATATGGTATGTTGATGCTCTCAAACCACATGTTTCTCCTTCAACTCAGTTGACTGTGCTCTAATTCCAAGAGCAGTTACCTATGGAATGGAGGCTTCTTTGGGGGTTTATGATGCTATGTCAGTTTAAAATTTTCAGCAGACCTTTTAGTTGCTGCTCTGGTCAAAACATTTTTGCATGAACAAAGAGTGATACTTTTCGTGTTTTTTACTCTTCAAATTTAATTTGATTGAATAATTTGACCCCATTCCATATTTGTTCTTCTATATTTTGAAATATCTGCAGAAACTGATATTTCCTTCTTTCTGAGTATGTTTGGAACTTAAATTTGTTTTGGTTGCGGTGCATCATATAGATATGTTACATGGTTGATAATTTCATTTTTAGTGAAATCCCCTCCTCTGTGCTGCCAGAGTTGTACAAGATACTATTTTCTTTTGGAAAAGTTGAACTGTGAATGAAATCTAGTTTTCAACTGCCAACATGTATTTCTTAACTAAAGTGATGGTGATGAAAAATATCGGTTGACTCTGATACTCACGTGACTTTTATGGGAAAAATCTCCACTGGAAAAGAAACAAACAACAAAAGAAATGGTCATTACAAAGTAGCAGTGGTTCTACTCCATCTTCAAGCAAAAAAAGGATTATATTTTAAACATGCTACTATGAATTTTCTTCACGTTGGTGTTTTCTTTGAAACTAGTAACGTTCTACATTTTCTTGTCACCGTTTTATCGGAATTTCAAGCAAAAGGAAATGAATCAGAATTTCAAGACGTTTTACAGACATACAGCAGGTTAAAGAACCATGTAAAAACAAGAATTAACCATTTAAAATAGTTAAACTAAAATTGTAAAAATGATTTATTCTCCTTCACAATTGTTTTTGATTTGAAGTCCGAGAAAATTGAAAGATTGTTGTCCAATCCCCTTTCACCTAATTGGTAGAAATATAATTGTAGTTTCCAAGGAATATATGCACCGACATGTAGTACAAAACGATTCCGAAATCACTTGTTGGGAACAGACACCAATGTATTCCCAACAACATGGCTAACACAATTCGCTAAGTTCAAGGAAATAAAAATTGGAAAAGTATGAGCACAAAGCAGGCATACATCTAACCGATAATCACTTACTGTGATCAGAAATAGTGAATATAATATAATTAGGAGGTATTTTTAAAAACTTTTCCCTTTCGTGAGGGAACAAGGGGGGTATATCTTTGACTGCATGGCCCAGGTATGAGTAAACTATAAATTATTATTCAATGAATAGTCCCAACATTTCACTGAGCCTTCTCCCTTGAATTTTAATTTAGTCAATCAAGGTAATAAAGGGTGGTGGTCCCAGTCTCCCACTTAAACCGTCTTATTAATGAGGAGAATCATTTGTAGTTCAAGTTGTATAACTAAACAAATAAAGGAAGAAGAAAACAGTATCTCAATGAAGCAAGTACAGCTGGAACTGTCGACAATGTGTAAAATGACATCATAGAACTGAGGGGACCTCTTTTTCTTTTGGCGGCTATCTAATATTATTGGCCTAATATGAGATGCAGTCTTCATCGTTCAACTTAGTGCATAGGTTACGGTCCACAACCCATGGAAACTTGGTTTCACACTCTAGAGTACCTTCTTCAAACACTATTCCACTCACAGGACATAAATTTTGACAGATATAGCAATACACCATACAAAGAATAAGCATTGAAGCATTAAAAAATAAAACTATTGCTTTATTGGTTTACATAGTTGGAACTTGGATAAGATAAGGATACCAGAACATATCTGTGTAAGCCTACTAAGTAATGTTGAAAGCAAATAAAAATTGTGGATCGTGAAAGTGAGAAACGCATCCAAATATGATGTCAAAAGTAGAAACTCGAATTCTCATCAACCAGAAGTTATCCCAGACAATTAACTTAGTAAATGAGATGAATCAACTAGGAAACACTCCTCAAAGCTAAGTCAGATTGTAGATACCAGCAAATCTTCTGCTGAGTCAATCTAGAAGCATCTCACCAGACCATCCCATAACAGCACAATTGTAAACAAACACCCCAACGTGCTCCTTCACACCAAGTACTTGCCAGTCTATGGTTCCACTCCTGACCCCCGTCCTAGGACACCATGAATTCAGTACAACAGCTTCACCTTCTGGACCCCTTTGTCCACCCACAACCAGAAGTTTCTCTCCACAAGCCTTGAAAGCCAGGCCCCATCCATTTGAAGAATCCGCCCGTACTGGAAGCCTTCCCAATTCGCTCCAGGTGTTATCTTCCTTGTCATATTTCTTTACCATGTTGGTAAGATGCTCAACTGCATACAACTCATTATCCACAACTGCCACAAGCGGAGGAGCCTGAGCAGCCCCATTAACATATGGATACATACCCTCTATTTTCCGCCAATTTCTTGTCTTAAGATCATACTCCTCCCCACAAGTCAATGAAACAGTAGGACTTGACATGCCACCAATCACATAGAATTTTCCATCCATGAAAAAACCAGAGCACAATCTACGTGGTGTGTGCATGTTCGGCAACAGTGCCCATATACCTGAAGAAGAGTCATACAACTCAGCCGATTCAAGAACATTTCCAAATTTATCACTTCCACCAGCAACAATAGCAATTGAACCAAGACTGCCAGATCCGAACAAGCACCGGGGTCGATTCATCTCCTGACACTTCACCCAACCACGGCAAATCAAGCTGTACTTCCAAATGGCAAAATCCATCAATTCCCGACCAAAAACCAACAATTCACTCCCCACAGCCAAGGACTCCTTGTCTGCATGATTAAAACACTCATCACAAGGTATTTTAGGTAATGTTATCCATCTATTTCTCTTGGGGTCAAATGCCTCCCACCCTCTTGGATCACAAACCAAATAAACCAAATGCTCTAGCTCCACAATCCCCAACTTCTTCCTCAACCCGGACAGATACCCACTCCTAATCAACAAGTTGTACCGTCTATTTATACATGCGAGTGAAGCATAATCAGATCTACTAACCCAAGCAAGACAATTTAGCGCAACATCATCAAAAAGACCAGGGAGAAGCGAATCATTTGGTCCAATTCTAGGAAAACCATCATTCACTCCCTCCCTTGTATCTAAATCCACAAAGCTATTATTCCCTTTCCCTTCATCCTCCTGCAAGGAACAAGCCAAACGTATTTTCTTTGTCATGTCAACAAACCTTCAGCGAACCCCAACAAAAATCTTCACAGTCCCTTCATAGCCAACCCACACCCACAAAGTACATCCCAACAAGTACATGCCACCAAACTCCATCTCTGTAGTCTTTCCATCAACTCTATGAACTTCAATTAAAATCTGTAACCACCTTATAATAAATAATCATCCCTTTACGGGTCTTAAACCCATTTGGTACATTAACTGGAAAACCATAACCTCATGTAAAAAGAGAGAAAACAGTAAATAGAGTTATGGCAACAAATATTTGAAATTCTCGCAATACCAGACAATCAGCAATTCTCGTTATCTGTTTTCCGGCTTCATAGACAGAATCATCTGCAAATTCACAATGAACAAATGAAAAATGGAACAAACTTGCATGCAGAGGCAAAACACCAACCCCCATAGAGAAAAATCAATTTTTGAGATAAAAGGTATGCTCTGATCCAATTCAAGCAGGAACCGCATTCGGATCCAAAACAAAAGAAGAAAGAAAAAAAAAAGGATGAATTCTAAAGTGGGAATGAAAGAGAAAACATAAAGGGGGTGTACCTGCAAGTGCGGAGAAGGACCGGATCTCGAGTACGCCGCATGATTCGACGGAATTCATGCCCGTCAAAACATGTTTTGCCGGAAACCGACGACAGGAAGAAAGGGTGAAAGCGGTGTTTTTAGATAACTTACAAGTTGGGACACGAACAGAGAGTGCTACTAACACTAACCATATAATATGGGACCCTGTTACCAATCAAATCTCCTCAATTGCTGTTTTCTTTGCTGCATTTACCCATAAATCATTATTACATTTTTTTCATATTTGTTCTTTTTGGTCAATTTTAATATGACATATAATTTATATTTTTTAGATATTTATAAAAAAAGTGAAAACGAAAATAAGTTGGACCCGAATTACTATATAGCAATAATAACTTTTCCTATATTTCAGTGTATGTTGTATTTTCTCTCTTCTGTTGGGTTGGGGTCAGTTTATAGTCTCACTGAAATGCATTTTTCTTATTAAATTAGTTATTGTACAGCGTACCAGTTTTGAGAATCAAAATAATGGATTTATTAATAAACACTGAAAGATATTTCGAGATATCAATTCAATTTTGGAATTACCAAACATTTATTTAAACCTAAAATAAATAACTAGTTTGAAGCACAATTTGTAGTGGATTTGTGTGTGAGTAGTAAAAGAGTTCTTTTATGATAATAACTATTTATTTCTTTAGGAAAATATATAATTGAATATTTTGTATAAATTTATATAAAATGGATTTTTGAGGAAAATTTATTGAGATTTGTGAGTAATGTCATGGTTGTAAACAATTTTTTTTAAATGTTAAAATTATAAATTTACAAATTTACTTTTGTCTTAAAGAAAATGAAGTGTGTTCAACTGTGCGAAAAAACAAGGACAACAAGATAAATGCATTGTAATATAAGTATATATCATCTTATCTTTACATCTATTCAAATTAGTTTATCAAATGAAACTTGTATTTCTCTAAACATCTAGACAAATGGAACCAAAATTAGTGTAAATAAAAATAATAATGTTAGGGAGAATATGTGTATTCAGATTTTTTTTTTTAATTTTAATATTTTCAAATATCTAAATGATAATGTAACGGTTGGACATGAATGAACCATATCATCCGGTATGAGGCCGCCTAATCGTATAAAATTGGTGTGCAAGGTAAAATAAGAAGATACGCGACAAATCAGATAATGTCATTTTAGCAAATATATACATTAAAATAAATATAATTCATAAATGAAATAGCATATTACAAACATTATAAATAAACATGATTATACAATAATAAGATAATTTTTTTATCAATAAATTACTCACTCTAATACATAACACGATCATCACATAACCTCTTAGAGAATTACTTTCAAATACTAAGAAACAATGCAAAAAGAAGATTATAAAAAAAAAATTATATCTCAAAAAAGAAAATTACTCTTGAATCCAAAAACAACTATGATAGTAGATCTGGTTTCCTATTTTGAAAAGGAAATATTATTAAAATATATTTTAGTTAAATAATTCTTAAATAAATAAAATTTAATATATATTTGTTTTTTTTATGTAAATAGAGAAATGGTTCGGAAATAATTTTGACCGACAAATACTATAAATCATTTATATGTTTTTTTTTTAATTTCTCTTCCTTAAAAAAACATAAATTTACTTTTTTTATTCATCATTTTCTAAATAAGTATTTTTTTAGAAATAAGGATGAAGTCACATAATTATGATAGAGAGGACATGATGTGTAATACTGAATCCTCTAAATTAAGATTTTTATATCTTGTAATTAAAACAAAATCATTTTAAACTTTGTTTTGTGTTACCTTTTCTTTTTCTTATTTATCTTATTTTAGACTTTGATGATGTTGTGCATTTAATAATAATAATAACAATAATAGTAAAATAAATAATATACTAATTAATAATAAAAATAAAAATAAAATTAATAGTAATAGAATATTTATAACAATGGAAGAATAGTTTAGGTATTGTGAAAGATTTATTATTGTAGGTGTTGTTTAAGATTTACGCATATAAACAAAGAATTAAAATAAAAAATTATTTGCATCAATCAATACTATAATAAATAGATTAAAGTTAACTAATCTTATAAAATTAATTTATAAAATAATACAAAAAACTTTTAATAAAGTATTTTTATTTTTAATCAATATTTTTAATTTATATAAAATCTTTAATACACGTCAATTTTAAATCTTACTCAATTTTATAAAATTTACTCATTAAATTTACATTATTTTATATTTTATACAGAGTTTATCTCTAATATGGATCTCCAAAAAAAAAAAATAACAAAGAATATGAATTAGGTTCATTTTTTTGTTTCTGATTTTCCCTCTCATCCATGTCAAATGATTATCTGCACTCATTCCAAGACACCAGGATAAGCCATACTACGTCACAGTACCTATTGTCTGCAACCATTTTACTTCCAATTTTTTTTATTAATATGCATATATATATATTTATCTCATTGTTTGTAGTGGGAAGCTGTGAATAACTGAGAAATAAACTGCTTCTGATTTTCAGTTCTACTGGCGTCTCCAAGTTTTCTAAAATTCTCTGCGTATAGTGGGAATTAAATTATAAGGATTTTTAATTTATTTTTATAATACATTTAATTTTAATAAATATTAACATAGAAAATTAAATATGATAAAAATAAAAGAAAAAGGCTGATTACATTTATAGGAGAAGAAAGTTAAGATATTTTTGTATTCGGTTTCCTCATATATTTAGTTCATTCTCTTTTTTTATAATAAAATACATCATTACATAAAACATCAAAAGCTTAAAACAAATAAAATTTATCATCTTTATTTTGATGTATCATAACCTCCAAGTCATTTGCAACACATCACATATTTTTAAAAAGAACACCACCAATAAATAAAAACATTGTAAGCTAGTGATTACCTTCAATACAAATTTGATTTAATCATTCAATCCCAATCATATGAATCGTCATACTTTATTTATTTCAATACAATAAAAAAATTAAATGTTTGTAAATTTTTTATATACGGTGATTACGGGTCTTCTAGTTTATAGTTTTAATTTGTATAAATGGCCTGTTTCTTTTCTTAAACAAGTTGAGCAGTGGTGTCAAAATTTTATTTGGACTGGTGATATTTTGAAAAAAGGTATAACTACTGTTAATTGGGATACGATTTATTCTCCCCTTGAGAATGGAGGTTTGAAAATTATTAACCTTCACCATGAAAATAATGCATATCTTCTTAAGCTTGCTTGGAACTTTGCTTATAGCAACAAGCCTTGGTCTTTGCTCTTGAAAGC
>Ga0123342_1008137_pt1 | contig 13416 bp, 4 predicted proteins | sample Turbeawhitnodule_FD_89960 | JGI IMG/M metagenome (GOLD analysis project Ga0123342, IMG submission 89960) | Root nodule microbial communities of legume samples collected from Mexico - Turtle bean Mexico white nodule | ecosystem: Host-associated > Plants > Roots > Nodule | place: Mexico: Nepantla...
AAAAAAAAAATCAAACAAATAAAAAAAAAAAAAAAAAAAAAAAAAAAAAAATTTTTAAAAAAAAAAAAAAAAAAAAAAAAAAAAAGAGGATGAACAATAAAATAAAATTGTCTAAATTAATAAAAAAAAACAAGTAAAAAAAGTTATAAATAGTTTGATTGATGCAATATAATAAAATAAATTTTAAATTAAAATGTAAATGTGAATTATTATAGATACAAGTTATTATTTTAAAATAAAAAGATATTAAATAAATTCAAATATAATTATAGTTATAAAATTAAAAAATATAAATTTTCATAAATACAAATTAAATCTTAAAGTAGAAATAAATTAAATAATAAAAGATCAAATTTTAAATGATTTAATTTCATTTTGTTTATTATTTTAATTATTTATTTATTAATAAAATATAATTATTAATAAAATATCAGTAATAATTTATTATATTAAAAAATTAAAAAAATTATACATGAATATTTTTCCTCATTAAAGAAAGAAGTGAACATAGGTTTATAACATTTTAATTTAATGTTTTTGTAAGTAGATGGTTTTGATAAGTCCAACAAATTTAGTATAATATCTCTTAAATTATTTCGATATCATATTAAGAAGTGAACCTTAAATCTAACTCAATCTTATAAAATTAACTCATAAGATAAAATTTGCACACACTTATATATTATGAAAAGTTTTTATTTCTAATTGAAGTGAAATAGAATTTTTATTCAATTTACACTCTCATGTCGAGACTTGTCAACTCATACGTTGAATTATATATTATGCGTGATCCAATAACAACTAGATAGTAGATAACTTGATACATCCAATAAAATTTTATTAAAATAAATTTTAAATAATCCAAATTAAAAAATATTAAAAAAATAACTATTTACTTAAAGGGAGGTGATATTTTAACACAATGAATAGTAAATATATACATCTAACATCCTAAAATATTAATATTTTTATTATTTTTATTTTATTTTTTAATTTAAAATATTATTATAAAGAGTTGTGAAGTGTGTGTTTTACTATTTATGGTGTGGAAGAAAAATGTTTCTTACTTAAATAGAACAATTTTAAAAGGACTCATATCTTAACACTGCCAATAATAAAAACACATTCATAACAAATAAATAAATTAATATTTTAATTATTTTCATTTTATTTTTTAATTTAAAATATTATAATATTATTGTACTGGTAAGGAGTTTTGGAATTTCGGTCCAAGCGTTTATGTATGGTCAATTTGGTTGTGCGAGTTACGCAGTTCAACTTGGGTCGGGTATGGATCCAAAATTGTGTTACGAGGTCAGTCCAAATTTTCTAGTAAGTTTACGTGAAAAAGATAATTAAAAATAACAGAAAAGATAATTGAATTCGTTGAGATATACAAGAATAACTGAATTGGTTGAAGTATATTATTAAATGCAAGTAAAAACATTTAAGAATGTCTGTACCCAAAATAACAGGTGAACGTTGAATGATATTATTGTTGAATATTATATTCTGGATGTTGAGATTATATTATTGATGAAAATGGTTGAAGAAATGTTTATAAAATGGAATTGAAACCCCGAATAAATGTATGTTTTGTCTGAATATTTTAAACTAAAACATATTTAATCGTTTAAATACTCTCACTGACTTAATCGTCAGAGTGTGATCCATTTATTCTAATAAGAACATTATCTCACAACACCAATTAAAGATAAATTAGAAATTCAATTCAACCGAAATGAACTAAGGAGAACAATTATTATAATAGATTGTTGAATGATGTTAACAAAACTTTTTCTATTTTAAATTGAAAAATGATATTTTAATAATAATGAGAACGGTATATAATTTTTGATGTGAAGTATTTAAATATAAATATATATAATAAAAAATAAATGTATTTAAATGATATAAAAAAATATTAAAATAATAATATTAAAGATTATAATGTAATTTTATAAAAAATATAACTTTATGAATATATCATTAACCTTTAAAATTACCCTACCATTCACATTTTTGGCAACCTGTCAAAGGAATATTGTTTTTATCTGCTGTGTATATGCGATTCTTTGCCTGAAATACTACAAGAAATGTCAAATCAACTGGACATTCTTACTGGAACGATAATATATAAAAAGTACTCTCTTACAAACAAACAAAACAATGCAAGAGAGAAAGAATCTTACGGTATCTTGGTTCACATGCAAACAGTAGTGTATAAAGTTCATTCATGAAGCAACTCTATAATTAATGACTTCAAACTAGAGGTAAAATAATACTTTCTTCATGTTTTTCTTTTCGTGCTGTATGCAGTGTACCAAACGTCTTCACACGAGTTTCATGAATTTCAAAACAATCAATACTTTTTAATTAACGGTCAGACTAAGACAACCATTGCCCTACTACATGTTATATTTTGGAATACTTCTATTCTTTATTTTCAGTTCAAGATAAAACCTTTTACTAATTTAAAAACAAAATACTTATCCAAGCATGCCATATAATTCAAATCAAATTATTTTTTAAGATAATATTTTGACTTCAACTTTTATAAATGCAACCACCCGACAACTGTCATTAATGATAAAATATTTAATTAAAATATATATTAAATTATTGAATAAAAATTATTTCAAACGTGAGGTCATAAGAAGGTGAGGCTAGACTTTTTTTTTTCTCTTTGTAAAAAATTTGAATACAAATAGTGAAAAATAATATAAACAAATGCAGAAAATCTGGCAAAATTATCAACAAAGTACTTAAGACTTGACACGCTTTTCTCAATGTACTTTTATTTTTAATTTGGGGTAGAGTAAATATTTAAATTGATCTAACAATTTTTAATAATTTTTTTTTATTTCAATAAGTTATAAAAAGTTTATTTATAATATAAATATAAAAGTATACATATTAAAAATTTATTAAGAAAAACTTAAATATTTTTTAAGTTTTCATATTAAACATCATTGTAAAACCTAACCCCTCAACTAAAATAATATTTAAGATTTAACAATTATATTTTATTACATAAAAAATACATGCAAATATGAAAGATTAGACAAAAACTTAGAAATAACAAATCTAAATAAAGGGATAAAAATATCTTTTGAAAAAAATCTCAAAACAGAACTATCGAACAAACACAATATTCAGAACAACACCTATAAAAAACTCACACAATTATTTCTTTGATCTTTCTTAAATTTTTTTAAACGCTCAAATCTCCAAATAGTGTGATCATAGTCTTCATTCTCAGAATCATTAAGTATTTTTTTATCTAGGAAAAACTTAACTGTTTAATCATACATTTGTTTATAGTCTTAAACAGTACAAACCAAAACATTTGTATAGAAGTTGTGTCGTGAACCATGTTTTCATCAACCCAATCATTTCAAACCAACCAATTTTGAATATAAGTTATATTATCTTCAACCCAAATATTTCAAACCACACAGTTTTCTATTATCCTAACCATCCTGGGATCTTGTCGTATTCTTTGTGAACACGCGTTTTTCTAAGTCAGCACTAGTTTTTCGGAGTTTTAAAAAATAATAACCCATGACGAATGCTCACATTGTCTAATACAATTTTATAAAATAAGTGTACAAACCTAAAAGACCAAATTTCTCGATTCTTTAACATTCTTAGTATCTCATTTATTTACTCACAACTAACAAATTAAACCTCTATCCGTCATCTAAACTACCTTTCTTTTGTTTCTATCTGCATTCTTTTTTCATCATATATCACTTTCTATCTCTAATTCTAAATCTAATTTCAATATTTTTAAATGATATTTAATATTAAAAATAAAACAATATCACTACTTTAATTGTTAATTACGAATGACAAATATTATCTATGTGCTTATAAATATTAATCTAATTACACAAAATAAAAACTATCTTAAAGAATTCTAAGTCGATTCTTAATACGTGTGGTTTAATGTAAACTTTATACAATTGTATTTAATACTGTATTCACACCAGTAGGTCATACTTTATTAAAATGACCAAAATGGATCTGCTTTAAGCCTTTAATATCTTATTTGGTTAAGTGAATAAAAATAAACTGGTGTTTGATTTATATAGTTTATAAGACAATCAACTTTGAAATTAATAAGTGAAACTTGTTATATTTCTTTTTTCTGTCTTCATTCTTTATGATATTAAAATTGTGGTACTGTCATAGGTAAGGTTTGAGTTTTTAACTTCTTACGAATAGATTATAAAGTTGATATAATCTTAGATAATAATAAAAATTTAATATGGAAAGTTTTTTATTGGTGACTTTCTATAAATCAACACATTCAGCATAGAGGTTTGTATATATGTTCTATGTGTATGTTGTGTGAAAAACAAGAAGAATCTATATTCAACATTTATTTTTGAATGTTCTAATATTTACATATTTGGAGTTGGATTCGACAATTTTTTCTTAATTCTCATTTCTTTAATGTGGATGATCTTCTTTCTTTTATTAGAGTGATGATAGTTCTTTGATTAATTTGATTAAACTTGTTGTGATAACCTTTTCTATTTGAATGATATGTCATATTGTTAGGATAGGCCCAATGGCATACATGCCCAATCTATGTTAACCTAAAATTCACATATATAAGTGAGATATTCTGGAAATAATAGAGAAGAGAAAATAATTTGGTAAACCCTAGTTTAGTAGTCTTAGTATTCTGTAGGCTTAACCATAGTTAGCCACAGTATAGGTAGCAGTTGTGCTTACTGTTCTATCACGTATGATAAATTATACTAGATTTCAGGTTAAAATTGATGTTTCTATAACTATTTCGGTCATTAAAGATTTCACTTGTCTAGTGGAAAATTCGTCTAAAAGTTCTATGTACAATGATATATTTGATTTCAATGAGTTTTTTTATATTCATACTCGTAGTGGTAAAGTTCTACACCCTCACCCTCTTCCTGTTAGATGGGAGTTTCCTTCACCAGGTTTAGTTAAAATTAACATTGATAGTGCTGTTAGGGGTTCTCCTGGTATTGATACTTGTGGATGTATTTTTCGTGGGAGTAGGGAGAGTTTATTGGTGGTTTTTCTGCTTTCCTTGACGTGCTGTTTTGGTTGCAGAGTTTAATGAAGTTATACATTGTATTGAAGAAGCTCAAAAGATGTGTCTTACTAATTTATAGCTTGAATGTGATTTTACTTTGGTTTGTGTTGCATTTACTACTATAACTAATGTTCCTTGGATGCTTCGTAATAGATGAAACACTTGTCTTAATTACTATGGGAAAATCATGACCAATTTTATTGGTATAATAGACTTCCATCTAGTATTTTCTTAGAGTTCTTTATGAATAAATATATACTACCTATGAATCGATTTTGTTATGTAATCCCCCGTATTTACCCGTATTTCTTTTTTTTCATTAATAATACTTTTTTCATGTGGTGACAAAATGATTGTTGTTACTTGAAGTGTTAGCTTAACTGAGATGTTAAGTTTTATAGTGATGCTTAAAATTAGAGCTTTTATAAAAAAAATTAATATAACAATTTCATCATTTTCTCTTCATATTGTTATAATAGCTAAAATAATAGAAATTAATCTTGAATATAAAATTAATATTTAATATTAGAAAAAAGACTAAATACATTTTAGATACAAAAGATAAAAAAAACAAATAAAATATAAAAAAGACACATATAATCGAAAAAAGACAAAATACAAACTCCACTATAAATATATGTGTTTCTAACTAAAACCGAATGCCCTCATTGACATCCATTCTTCTTGATTTATTGTGCTTTTTATTTTTTATTTTTTATTATGTTCATCCCTCTATTTTTTCTTTCTATCAAACAAAATAATAAGTGATATTCTAAATACAGGAATAAAAATTAAGAAAAAATGTATGTTTTAATTTTTTTTTATACCATAACTTTTTATCTAAAAAAATTGTCACATTTTATGATGTCGGATATGATTCATATTTTTAAAGAAAAATAAAATAATATATATATATATATATATATTTATTTATCAGTCATTTAAGAAAAACTAAATGTATACACTAAATATGAGATAATTTTATGTATGAAAAACTAAAAAATTATCTATAACTAACTATTTTATATTTTTAAGCATTTATTTGGAACAGTGTCTCTCACCAGAAATCCCAGTAGTCCCATTCTCACCACAAATCCCTGTAGTCCCATTCTCACCACAAATCTGCAACCCATGAGAAAAAATAAGGATAAGATTCCAGTACCAGGTCTGACATAAATTCAGCGTGAACAGGACCACATAACTTTTTATGCGAAAAGTTACTATTGTTTTTGTTAAGTTTTTATCTAATTCAGTGTCTGACATATGTAGGGACATTAACATATAAGTTTTTTTTTAATTTTTTTTATTTTAGTATTTTTTTAGTAATATTTTAAATGAATTAATTAATTTTATTTATTATTTTATTATAAAAAATACTAACAACATAATTATTTATGCTAAAGAAATAATAGATTATGTTAAACTTAGTCCTTTATGAATATAGATATAGGTAAATATTAATAAAGAATTTATATAAATGATATAGTTAAATGATATAAATGAGAACAACTTGGTTTTGAATCCTCCTACGTTAATAACATATATAATAATTATAATTAATAATAATAAAAATGAAGTGAACTTTAGTAACATCCACTTTTTACCAAACCTCAGTAAAACATAAAAATGATTGTATAAAGTACTTAATAAAATAACATTTTCTTACATACACGGATCACGGTAAGAAAATCAGATTATTATGGTGACGATAGTTTCACCGTCACTTTTGTCGCATTACAATTATATAAATTATTATTTTATTATAATATTTATTTTTATTATTTTAATATAATATTTTATTTTTATTATTTTAATGTAATATTTTATTTTTATTATTTTAATATAATATTTTATTATTAAAAAGCATTTCTTAAATGAATCTAGATAAAAATATAAAGTGTCAAAGAGATTTTGCATAAGTTAAGTGATGTAAATAAAATATAGAGGGTGAGGGTGAAAGAGATTTTTTCCATAAGTTTAATGAAAATGAGAGAGAAACATATAAAATAGTGTGGTGATATTTTCACATTTAAGTAATGCTTGTTTTTAGGAAGATACGCATGCAAAATAGTAAATATTATTTTATTTGATTTAATTGATTTGTATTGAAGAGATTGATGAAAATGTTTCCTCCTATATTACCAAAAAACAATAAGAAAGATAAGTGATTTTCTTTCATTACATTTGTACAACGGTATAAAAAAAATATCAAATATATAATATCATATAAATAAAATAATATTAAATATTAAATAAATTTATATCATTAAATATTTCAAAATATTATTAATATAATTAAAATAATTAATAATAATATAGTTATTTATAATAAAAATATTAATTTATATAATAATATTATAATTTAATAAAAATGTAAATATAAAATAATATTACTTTTTATATCTAAATATATTATGGATAATTTTTTTTAATATATTAAAATTTACTGTATTTCTAATTTTTTATAACTTCAATAAACTTTTCTTATGTACTTTTTATATCTTAATTCAAACAACTTTTCTTTCTTATTTTTTTTTCTAATCCAAATAAAGTATTACCAAATAAAATAAAAAGGTCATTTTGATAAATTCAAATAATAATATTTTTTGATTTAATTTTTTAATATATATTGTTATATTATTAAATTGGATTGTAATAACTTTTTGAAAATATTTTCCAATAAGATATGTGTAATAGCCTGAGAGAAGGTACAAGAAAGCGCAGTGTTTAATCAATGTATCAATGTGCAACAAGTCTAACAGATTAGTGCTGCATTTGATTCAAGAAAGAACAATATATAATTATATATTGACAACCTGTTATTCTATATAATCTTCAATTTAATGATATAAAAAAAAACTTTTATCATTTCATATAAAAATTAAAATTTTAGAAAAAAATATGATTATATACTAGAGTAAAAAAATTGCTATCCACAACAAATAATGATACTTTAACACCATACATAACAGTATACATATAAAATACATACACTTCACATTCTAATAAATTATTATTTTAATTATATTAATTTTATTTTAATTAAAAATATTATTATATTATTATAATTGATTGGGTGTTAAAATAAAATTTAAGTGTCAAAAAATATTTTCCTTTTATGACAAAAAAAGGATAATATAATAATATTTAAAATTTAAAAATATATTAAATATTATTTTATTAATTTATCAACTGTTTGTAATGTTGACATATAACCACTTTGTATTATAGTACTACATTTGATTTGATAAGTGATACTTTAACACCAATGAAATGTTTTTGTCGACATTCCACACAGTAAATAACACTATTCAACAATCCTTTATAATAATATTATAATAATTTTAAATTAAAAATAAAAATAAAAATTATTAAAATATTATTTTATTTGTATGTTAAGAATGTGTTTTTGGAGTATCAAAGTATCAAGGTCCTAACACCAAACACAACACTATACACATAAAGTACATAAACTTCACGACTTAATTAATTATTATTTTAATTATATTTATTTTATTTTTAATGAAAAATATTATTGTATTATTATAATTGATTGGGTGTCAAAAAGATGATATTTTCACACATATTTTATATTATCAAATATATTATTATTATTATTATTTCAAAATTTTGTTTATATTTACTTTTATTAAGTAAATATAATATTTTATTATTAAAAATAGTTATAAAACAAAAATAAGAGAAACATGTGAAAGTATAATTTTTCTCTGATAAATGTTTTATCAGTGTTCAAAGTAAAACACACGTGATTGTGATTTGAGTGGTGATAATTCTAATAATTACCTGAGGGAGCTTTGATTCTATATAAGGAGGAGAATCCTTGGGAAGTTTCGTATCCATTTTAGTGCTTGAGAAAGTGAGTCATTTTCTCAGCACTTCTCTCTCGATTACTTCAGTCTTTTCCTTGCCTTTCTTATCATCACATGATCATATCATCATACATGTTTTAAATTTCTGACAAGATCTTGCAGCTGCTACACCCTAAAAACACCATCTTCAACCCACATGCCAAAGCTGCCACTCATTTCAAAACACAAAATAAAAATGAACAATCATTTTTAAGTGTTTATATATTAATATGTTTATAGATCTGAAAAAAAGTGAAGTATGAACTTAGCCATTAGATTGAACCTTACACGTCTCTCTGTGTCCATTTATTGCAATTATTTTTCTCCATAGTTGTCTATTAGCTAACACAATATTCAAAATATATCTTATACTTTTTTTCTTCTATTTTCACCACAGAGATGGATACTGTAGCCAGTACACTGATCATCATGTTGGCATGCACCATCATGCATGCTCTTCGTTCACTGCATGCAAGGAGCAGAAAATCAAGACAGCTTCCACCAGGACCATCCCTCCTCACCATCATCAGAAACTCTCGTCAACTGTACAAGAAGCCACAGCAAACAATGGCCAAGCTTGCCAAATTCTATGGCCCCATAATGCGTTTCACGATAGGCCAATCAACTACCATAGTAATCTCTTCAACGATCGCAGCCCAAGAGATTCTCCAAACCCATGACGCCCTGTTCTCCGACAGAACAAACCCCGACATCACAACATCGTACAACCACAACCATTACAGCCTGGTCTTTCTCCCTGTCTCACCCCTTTGGCAAGAACTGAGAAAAATTTGCCACGGAAACTTGTTTTCCGTCAAAACCCTTGACGCAAGCCAAGACCTTAGACGCAGGAAACTGCAGGATCTGCTGAGTGATATCCGCCAAAGTAGCCTTAAGGGCGAAGTGGTGGATATTGGGAGAGCAGCATTCATGGCCTGCATTAACTTTTTGTCCTACACTTTTGTGTCACAGGATTTTGTTCCCTCGGTAGGTAATGGTGAGTACAAGCACGTTGTGGGGACTCTCTTGAAAGCAACAGGAACTCCAAACTTGGTGGATTACTTCCCCTTCTTGAGGATATTTGATCCACAAGGTATAAGAAGACACACCACCAATTACATAGACAAGTTGTTCGATGTGTTGGACCCCATAATCGATGAACGGTTGAAGAAGAGGCAAGAGAAGAATTATGTCACCAGCCATGACATGCTTGAGATCTTGCTTGATATTTCTGAAAAGAGCAGCGAGAACATACATAGAAAGCAGATAAAACATTTATTCCTTGTATGTATATACATTCCTGTCTTTATCTTATCTCTTTCTTAATTTTGTTGTGTTTCATTGGGATCTGTATCTTCTACTACTACTAACCATTCAAATTTTAAAATATAAAGATATGAAAAATCTATTTGTTTATTTATCTTAGGTCATATAAAAATGCATCCGTACTTATCAAAAGAAGCATGCGGTGTGAACGTAATTTGTTAATTGGTGACAGGATCTCCTGGTTGCGGGGACTGATACAACGGCCTACGGCTTAGAACGGACAATGACGGAACTGATGCACAGCCCGGAGGCGATGCGGAAGGTGAAGAAGGAGTTGGCGGAAGTGATCGGAGTGGGGAAGGCGGTGGAGGAATCGGACGTGGCAAGGCTTCCGTATCTGCAAGCGGTGATAAAAGAGAGTCTGCGAATGCACCCACCGGCGCCGCTTCTGCTTCCACGAAGGGCGAAAACAGACGTGGAAGTGTGCGGGTTGACGGTCCCAAAGGGTGCTCAGGTGCTGATAAACGAGTGGGCCATAGGGAGGAGCCCAGAGGTGTGGGAGGATGCACATGTGTTCTCGCCGGAGAGATTCTTGGACTCAGAGATCGACGTTAAAGGTCGGCACTTTAAGCTGACACCCTTCGGCAGTGGCAGACGCATCTGCCCTGGCTCTCCACTGGCCGTCAGAATGTTGCACCTCATGCTCGGCTCTCTGGTCAACTCCTTTGACTGGAAACTAGAAAACAACATGGAACCTGAGGATATGGACTTGGATGAATCCCTTAGGGCCATTCCTTTTCTCCTTTAAAATACCAAATATCTCTGTTTATCTTCTTTTTCTGCACTCTTTTAATCTTCTCAAATAATTTCAGCCATTGAAATATCATTAGCTTTCTTCTCTCAGTTGTTCTACACTTTAATGTATCCTTTTTAATCTGCACATTTATGTTTCTCAAAGGGGCAAAGTACAGAAGTTCAAGAAAGACAGGGAAGATGGGTGGGGTAGGAAAGAAACTTTTAAGGAACATGAATGACTATTTCTATTCAAATTTTTAAGGAATGTATTTTTTTACAATAATTAAAAGGATGTCAAATCAAAAGTATCTTCTTCCTAAAAAAGATTTGGGTTATAATACTTTGCTATATGCATTCTTCTCTTATATTCAAGAAAAACAAAACTTACACTAATTCTTTTTCTAATTTTTATTTTACAACCCCTTTTAATAATAACATATTATATTTAACTAATAAAAATATATAAATAAAATAACACTATTATTAGATGCATAGAAGTATAAAAAAAATAAGAGGATCAAAGTATCATTATTCTACATTTAACTTGTGACCTAATATGTTAATGGAAAAAGATTGTTTTTCAATACTCTTTGAAATGTCAACATATTATTTCTGTATTTTAAATTCATCAAAGTTTATAATACACATCCTACAAATACTTTTATCAACATTTTATTTAATAGTTTAATTTATATTTTAATTAAATAATTTAACTTAATATTTTATTAATATATAAAATTGTTAAGTGGAAATAAGAGAAGATGTGATTGTTAAAATAACTATTTTCATTCATTCAACCTATTATTTTATAAATTTTTTTATATTTATTATTATTTTAATATAATATTTTATTATGAAATTTTTTTTCCACATGAATAAATAAAAAATGTGGTTGTCAAACAATATTTTTCCAATAAAAATAAAGTTAAAAAAGTCACTAAACACAGGGTAGCTATGAATAAAATTTATTTCACACTCCAAATAATAAAAACAAACTACCCTACAATAATTTTCAAAATAAAATATTATATTTTAATAAAATAATAATTTATTAAATGTCAAGTGAATGTTAAAGTGTGAAAAATGATACAGAAAGATATTAAGGAAAAAATATTATTATATATCCACGTATTTTTAATAATTTTTTCTTTAAAATTATTTAAAACTAAAATGAAATAAAACATTCAAATTAGTGTCATAAAATACCAGATATCCACCTCTAACTATTTCTGTTTATCTTTTTTTTTTCTGCACTATTTTGATGTACTATCAAATTTCAGCCATTGAAATTGTTAGGTTCCTTGTCTCATTTATTATAGACATTTATGGAGAGGTGGTAGGAAAGAAACTCATTATTGGCCCATTGTGGCATTCATAAATAAATGTGTTATCACTTTTCACACCGATTTATTATTTTTATATTTAATAATTTAAATTTTATTTTATTTTATTTAAAAAGGCTGATTTAATATATTATTATTAACGGTTGTTAAAGGATGTCAAATCATAGAGTCATTAAAAAACATATTTTTAACGAAGATTATTTTGGCATTTTCGACGATTTTAACTCATGTTAAGTGTGTTACTCACAATTTGATTTTCTCCTAAAAGATTCAGCGTTGCGGCAGTTTCTACGAATCCTTAGAATTAATCACTTTTCGACGATTTTGAAACCTCGTTATTTTTTACGGTTTTGAACTCCATTATTTTCAACGGTTTTAACCCCATTATTCCCAACGGTTTGAAAATCCCCGTTACTTCTTGAAGGTGCATATATAAAAAAATAAGTGTGAAATAGTAAAATCTTTAACCAAAATAACCCAACATTTTTCTCAAACCTTGTATTTTTCTTCTCCCACCTAACTGCGCTTTAATTTTTTTTATTTACTTACTTTTCAGAGTTTCATAATAGTACTATATAGGTATAATTTTGTATTAATACAATTCATTATTCTTTATAAATGGGTAAAATGACAAATTATTTGTGTAATTTGGTAATAAAAACATACAAAGATGAACAAATGATGAAAAATAACGAAATGGACAAGTCTCCATCCGCCACTACAATTCCCAATTTTCAAACAAACAGTATACCGTGGAATTTCATTTCGAAACACATATTAGTATAAAATTTGAATATAACTAGTTTCATGCTTATGATTTCAATTAAGCCCATTAATCTCATTTTTTTTAATGGAACTCATTAACCGGTCTAAACTCTACAAAAAAATATAAAAAATCGTATTTAGATTGTGTATTTTATTTGAACGAAAATTGTATCAATTTTAAATATTACTTCAAGAATATAATTTAATTTTTTTAAAACAATAAAAATATTTTTAACTTTTAATAATATTTAAAAAGTAATAAACATTTTTAATTTATCGCACATTTTTA
>Ga0123342_1008138_pt1 | contig 13415 bp, 5 predicted proteins | sample Turbeawhitnodule_FD_89960 | JGI IMG/M metagenome (GOLD analysis project Ga0123342, IMG submission 89960) | Root nodule microbial communities of legume samples collected from Mexico - Turtle bean Mexico white nodule | ecosystem: Host-associated > Plants > Roots > Nodule | place: Mexico: Nepantla...
AAAAGAAATAAAATATATATATATATATATATATATATATATATATATATATATATATATATATCTGTGTGTGTGTATATATACATAAATGATCAGTTTTCACTTACAACATCTGAAATACAAAGTAGAGGGGAAACCAGTAAAAGAGGGTTTCTCCCATTAAAGTAAAAGCTTAAAAGCTTCAGCCACATAAGAGAGTAGCTGATGATGATGCATGAAGTTCCTATACCATACAATACAACTTTTACATTACCACAGTTTTGAGTACTATACTCTTTACATGTTATTGGAAAGAAATGCGTATGATGCTACGGGTTCATACTGCGATTCAGTTGTGGCTGGAGAAAGCAACTAGCCAAGCCATCCACAACGTTCTCCATATTCATAACTTGTCCACGCAACAAAAGATGGCCTAAACTGCTAAACTATCTTCTCATTTACCTGCATAAATGCAAGCAACTAATAAGAAATCATAAAATCAAAAGATGTTACATATAAAATAGGAAACGTAAATAGCAGTTCAAAAATATGGTCAAATGTATATGGATTGTATGTATATATATTAAAATGAATAAGGTCTTCATCTCATGACCCTTCTTCTTTCTTCACTTTTCCTTATGAATTTCTATACTATGCAACTGTGGAAGCTGCCTATTTACAAATCTTCACCAAAGATTTTCTAAATAAGAAGAAATAACACAATCTAGTATATAACTCTAGATTGTGCCTAAATCACAATGAAACATCAAAAGCTTACAGGATTTGCATGAATTATACTCCACACTTAATCTATTACCAAATCACATAATTAGAGTTTTTCATGACATTTATCACCTATGGAAGCAATTGTCTCCTTCGTATTTTCATTTACTTTATCACCACTCAATTGGAGAGTAAGATCAGGTAGTTCCATGTTTTTCTTCTAGTTTCTGATTCAGCCTAGTTGATTTCAAACCCTTCATAATCCTTTTGTTCATTTTCCAACGCTTCTTTGATTTCAAATAAACCATACTAAGTAAAAAGTTTAAGGAAATGAAAAATAATCAGATATCTAGAGTACAATTTGGCAAAAGGCTATAAGAAGCTCGTATACCTTAAAGGAGTATATCCCTTGGCAAGTGTGATCTTAATAATACAGACTCCCTGTGGATAGAAGTTACAAGACAGAAAATGAATAAAAAAACTTGTGACCGACGACTAGAAAAGTAGAGGCCAATTGTGAAATTAATACTACAAACCTCTATTTTATATATAATCTTACCTTGCCACCAGTTTCCTCTTGAAGCACTTCCTGGATCATCTTCAACCTCATCTTTCTTGTACATCTAAATAAAAAACATGTTAGGCTTTCCTAATAGTATGAAAAAAAGTGTCAAACGAATAAAGTACAACATACACAAATAATAACTAATTACTCTTGGTTAGATATCTCAAATTGTCTTAAACTATATAAAGGGATCAGTTTAACAAGATAATTACATTTGATTTGAGTTAGCAAGACATGATTGTTTTCATACTCACATATATACTCTGGTCTTTTGTTATACGCTCTGAAAATAACTATATAAATACAAACAATAGTAACTGTAATCACCATAGAATTGAATCCCGAATCCTGTGTATTCATAGGACGAGAATATATGTCCTGGCCACCATAATGTATTGATGAGCTGAGCTGACATGGTTGAACTTTTTGTTCCTGATATATAGAACTCATATCCTTATGTGCTGTGTTCTGAATTTCACCATCACTTTCCTTGCTGATGTAATCTGTATTCACAGCAAAGAAAAATTGAAAAAAAATAATATTCAATGATTAATCTGAAGCTTTTAAGGAATTGAAATATTGAATACATATCCATTACGTACGGTTCCATCCACATATGAAAATATCTTGACTTAAAAACAGTTAAATTCTATTTGAAACAAAGTATTTATATGAATTTTTAATATAAAAGTATTAACTGGTTCTCAGAACTCTGGAATGTGTAGTAATTTGGTGAATTGAATCAAGGACACACTACTAAGGATGCAGTAAGCATATACTGAGACATAACAAGGAAAATTCTAAACAGGCATCAAAACAGAGCCAATAGATAATGTGATCTTTTTTTTAATATTACATTTTAAAACATTTGCCAAAAGTCTATAGAAACTTGACAAAACTTGTAAGAAGAGTGACCAAACTTGAGTATACTAACCAGGATTACCAATTTTTGAGCTCCACCACTCACTTGCAGTTTTCTTACTTACTTCAGAACACAGAGACTCTCTCCCTAATACCTGAATCATAACAAAATGATGATGGTGGTGGATATTGCTTAATGACACATCAAACGTTAAATCACAAACCATAGTCCATAGCAGGACAACAAAGCATCATAAAACACAGCCAAATCCTTCATATCAAGAATAAAATGCACATAAGCAAAAATATATTGAATTAAATTGAACTATCAAAAATCAAACCAAACAAACATCATACCTTAGATGGTGGAGAAAACATAGATTCAAAAATTCCAGTTTCAGATAGTTCATGGGACTGATTGGACCCAAAGAGCTCAGAAGTAAAAGAAGAAGAACCCATTTGCTTCCTTCCTTCCATTTTTCAAATATCACCACCCTTTAACCTCTGTGTCAATAATCTCTGCCTCACCCCTTCAACCAAGGTTAAAACTTCACGTAAGAAACCCCCCCACAAAGAAACATCAAAGACCGCCTCAGAATAACCTTGTTATGAGAACAAGGAAACAAGAAAAACAAAGGAACCCAATTGAGGTTTCTCCTTTTCCTAGGAAACAAACAGAGCGAACAAGGCCAGAGAAGGACACGTGAAAGGGTGGTGGCTAAAGAGAGAGAGAGGAAACGTTGTAATTGAAACGTTTGATCACACCTATTTATTTTATAAGGTGGAAAAGTAAGGTTCTGTGGTGAAAATTTCGGTACTTTAATGTAATTTTTGTGATTTCCTTTCTTTCTTTCTCATCAGAAAAACTCAGAGAGAACAGATATGGGTGTGACTCTCTCTGTTTGATCACCTTCAAGAGACATTCATAGTGTCAAGAGGCTCAACAGATGAATGCCACGTGGATAGGTGGGTCCACTAGATGGAGCCTAAAAGCAAAATCCCAATCTTTTACTCTCCTTATTGGATAATGACAAACCTACCCTTTTGCCCATTGTTTTCTTGCAGACCTTCACTTTTGACTTGTTTCTGAACCATTATTTCCAAGTTCAAGGTCAATTAAATTTTACAAAATATTTAAATAATCCCTAAGAGTTATTATATAATATTTTAGTTAATTTTATATGGGTCTTATTTTATATATATATATATTTAATATTATTTTAACATTTTTTATTGTAATAAGAAATCTATTCATATTCTAATAACTTTTAATTGTTGATAAAAGCATAAAAAAATATTTTTCAATTTTTAAGGTTAAGAATTTTAAATTTTATAACGCATATTCTAATAGCAAGATATTATTTGTCATATATGATAAAATGTCTATTTTGATAATAATTATTCAAAAAAAATTATTAAAATGATTTTTAATTAATGGGAAATATAATTTTTATAAAACATGGATCTATTTACTAAGAAATGATCTCTTAATTTTAATATTTCAAATTATTTAAATTTAATGAGGTGATAGGTGCATTTAATTCTCTCTTAGAAAATCATTAACATTTATAAACATTAGACTCATCTTTCTCCTCCTCATTAATTAATATATATAATAATAATTATTATTATAACTATTCCAATATAAAAACAGTATAAAATCATCTATTTTTCTCTTCATTAATATGTTTAATAATTATAATTAAAATATCCACACTTCAGAGAAAATTTTTATTTTTTTAGAAAAGTTTTACTTTATTTAAAAAAGATATACAATTGAATATATTTACATAATAATTATTTTAAAATTTAATTATAATAATATTATTAACGGTTTATAACCTTAGTATTATAATTGATATTATTTAAAATAATTAAATATTAAATTTTAATATAATATTATGAGTTCATTAAAATTATTAATATATTTAATATTTTTATTTTTATTTATTTTTTTAGTAATCTAAATTTTATTTTTAGATATTAATTAGTTTTTATATAAATAGTTGCATATTATTTTGAGAGCATTTTTAATAGAGAGTAGAATTATATAAAAACAAAAAAAATGCATGAAATAATGGTTGAATTGTAAGGACCGAGAAAAATAGTTTTAGAAAATGACACCTAAATATTTTATTATTGAAAGGGAAAAAGCTATATAAATAGAAATTTAGTTATTTAGGTTTCATTTGAAAAGAACCACCATCTCTCTAGAAGTTTCTTTGTCCTGTTCTCTCTTTTCTCTCTAAGATTTTGACCTCCTCGCTCATCAGTTTGACGATCGGAGTCCACCATTAGACTCCTGACAACGAGATCTACACGATTGCCTGATCAGAATCTTTGATAAAGTAAGTTAATTTTTGTTCCCTTTTTCCTTTACTCTCCCTTCTCTCTAATATTCTAACATCCTCGTTCATCAGTTTGACGATCGGAGTCTGTCATTGGACTCTTGGAAGTGAACTCTGCGAGATTGCCCGATCAAAATCCCATATAGAGTAAGTTCATTCTTGGCTCATTTTCCTTTGAGTTGGTTTTGATTTGGTTAGGGTTGTCTTTTAGTTTAAGTTTGCATGTGAGTTTTTATTTTCATAAGGGTCCTAGTGATATAGTTGGATTTGTGATAAGGACTTTGTGGTGCAGGTTAGGTTATCCTTAAGCTTTTGGTGGGTTGGAGCTCTTAGTGAGCATATGCTCAAGTCCAGGTAAGGGGAGCTAATTTTATTTTTAAAATATAACCCTAGGTTAGAAGATTTGGATGTGGGGTGACGTGGTCACCAATTTCAATTTTTGTTTGCAGGATTGTCTCTTTTGAAAAGTAAAGTAATATATTGATTGGAATGGTAGATTTTGAATCTTTTGTATTGATTTTAAGGTGACTAATTTGTTGAAAGTGTTTGTGATTGAGAAGTGAAAGTGTTTGAATGATGATATAAATGAGTTGAACTGTTTTTGAATTACTTAAATGAGATGTTTGATTTAGAGAGCATATATTTAGAACTTAGTTATGTGTTTAAGTGACTTTTGAAATATATTTGGATTGTTTAGAAAGTTTAAAATATGATGTGATTGAATGGTGCATTGATGTGTTAAATGATGTATGTAATGAGGTGAAAGTGTGATCAAGACATAGTATTTTCAGGAAAGGAAATACCATGTTGAGATTGTTATTAGGGTGTATTGATTTATGATCGTCCTGTGAATGAGACGATCCTGACTCTATTGATATAATAGAATCATATAGATGAAGTTATTCAGTTGGTGGGAGTCGAAGGATGGACACTTTTTGGTAGTATCGGCTTGTGGGAACGGTTCAAATAATAATTTCATATATCTAGAGGTTAATTGAAAATAATTACATCTAATGAAGTAAGTCAAACAAGGTTATATATATTTAAGTAATCTATCACTAGAAATTATGTTTGATCAAGTGTAACATATGCAACTTTAGTTCTTAACTTATTTACTAGTTTAAGCAATTTACATGCACTTGATCATCTAACAAGTATTCCTCTACGTTATTACAAATGTAAATAACATGCAATATAAAAAAGTAGAGATAAAGAGAAAATATATAGAGTATTTTTATACTAGTTCATTTGTTGCAACAAACTACATTTGGTTCTCAATCAACAAATTGAGTTTCACTAAGCAAACTAATGATGCGAAGTATAAAGTGAGTATTATTTGGACTCGTAGTAACTCTTGCTAACCTCTTGAATATTTTTTACATAAGTTATTCTTGGCTTAATGAGTATTCTTTTGGTTCACTCTTAGTTGACCCTGTTCCAATATTCTTTCACAAGTCACTCCTGGATTAACACGATTATTCTTTCAGCTTACAACCACTCCTGACTAACCCCATTCAAGGGTTCTTTCCACAAACTACTCATCACTTAATCATGTATTCTTTTAACTAGTCATTCATCTGGCTAAATCAAGTATTCTTTAACAAGTCACTCCTAACTTAACTAAGTATTATTTGAACAACAATTACTCCTAACTAATAATCGAGTATTCCCTACCAAACAATCACCTTTAACTAAGATGTATAGGTTGTATAAGTGTTATCAATTGATTACAAGCTTTTGCTCACTAGAGAGGTTGGTTGTTTGTTGATGGATATAAGATTTTCGTCGTGTCTTCTAGCATGCTGAAACAAACATTACTAATGTTCTTTCTGAAGTTGTTTGTTGGCTAAAATTTTTTAGCAATGTTCTTGCACTATATAACATAGTTGGTCTCTTTCTCCTTTTTCTTAAGTTGCTTTATATAGGTTCTCTTAAAAAATATTTATTGAAAGATTGTTTCCGGTCGGTGAACAAATCCGACTCTTTTGGATCTCCCTTTTGCATCAGAAGAGCTTGCTTGATTAGGATGCATCAAATGACATTAAATGCTTTTCTTAAGTTACTTAATCTTCTAAATAGCTGGATATGGTTATCTCTCCTTGGGCAATGTGCCTTGCCTTGACTTTGCCTATTTGTGCAGAGTTGTATAGAACACATAGCATATTGAGAGTTGTCAATGCTCAATGTTAAGGAATTACTGAAGAAAAACAACTTTAGCTCGAACTCCAAAAGATCTTTAATGTTGGATTTAACTTACATCTTTAATGAATCTCTTTGGCAAACGAAAGTGGAAGACAATTCCTACAACATAGAATAAACATATATGTTTTGTGAGGTACGAGATTAACTTACTTCTATATGTTTATCATCTTATCGCATCTATTTCTAGATAGACCTAAACAAAAACAAGATTGTAGATTGTTGTATTATATGTAAAACAGAACACTTCCATGTTACATGATATGATGTTTGAATAAGGTTGTCGTCTTACAAATCAAATTTGATAATGTTTTACACTTAATAATTTTTACACTTAATTAAAACTTTAAGGTGTTGAACTTTTGTTCTAAAAAAAATACATACTAAAATAAATTTAAATATAATTACATTTAAATATTATTATATGTTTTATTATTTATTATACACTTATTTATGAAAAAATAATTAATATGTTAAAGAATTAAAATTAAAATTTTTAAAAAATGGATTATTAAAAAGTTAATTAAAATATAGATAAAAGTATTAGAGACGCTAATGTATTTTATTTATTTTTCGTTATTTATTTATTTAGCTTGGTTGAATATTGATTTGGACAGATTTAAGTTGTGTTAGTTTTTAAAGACGAAAATAGAGTGTGTGAAAGAAATTATGTTTTTTAACTTTTAAATTTGAATTGAAATTGTATTATTTGAAGCATTATAACTTTGATTATTTGGATGTTTTTACAGCATGTGAGGATGCCTAAATATATATGATACTAGAAGAAAGTATATATGATTTTCAAAATCTTGAATCTTCTTTCATGGGGATTAGACTTATTGTTATGTGAATGTGACCTTAACTTTTTATCTTGTTGGACCTAAACTAGGTCACCCTTCTTTGCTCTTCTTTAGATACCACCTTAAAATACCTCATCATTTGTTCCTTCCCATTATTAACACATACAATAGAAAAAGGAAAGCCATTCGGAAGAATTGGACAGACAAAGACACTCATAGTCTAAATTTGGAATTTCAAAAGGGCACACTGGTCAAGATAGATCAACCACATAACATTATTTGCAATATCAATTCAGATCCTTCCTTCTATTATCATCTTATCCAAAAGTTTTACTATTATTAACAAATTTGTTTAGTACATTTCAAAAGTAATCATCTTATTTCTTTTTATTAATCATTCATGGTTCTTGTTAAACCAAAATTCCACTTGTTAACTTGTTACAGAAAACAATGACATGCCTTTACTGAAAAGAGAGTGAGTTATAAAGAATAGTTTTGAGGGCTCCAACTAGTTGCTAAACAGATGTTTAAGTTAATAAAAAGTTTAAATGAATATGAAATTATGGGGTTAGGTATGCAATGAAAATAAAAATAAAAGCATCCTTTTATTTGCGCAATAAACGGTTGATCATTGAGTGCGAATGTATTGTTGGAAATGATTTGTCATAAGTGTTTTGAATAAGAAATGGCGTGATGGGATATACACTAGAGGAGTTGTGAAAAGGATATGAAACACATGTTTTGGATAAGGATTTTTTTGAAAACTTTTGGGTTTTGAAGTTTTGGATAAAGAGGTTAAGAGAATGTAAGGGGAGACCCACAAGTTGAGATATTGAAATAGGGGATAAGCTCCATGAATGGGGCCAAATGAGAATAGAATAAAATGGTGAAAAGAGTGATGGTTGATTAATTAAAGTGGGTAAGTAAGGTTTATAATAATGGGAAGGGGTCCCCCATTAGCATGAATTGAAAATGGTGACAAAAGAAAAGGGAAGATTGCACAAAGAAGGGTCCACGTTGAAGGTTGAGTCTCTGAAGAGGCACTAATACACTCATCACTCACTACTAAGGGTCTACCCTTCCTATACGTGCATTCTTCCTATCTTCCACCTCTTCCCACATGCTACTGTCCCCAATCATCTTCATTCTTCACCAAATTTGAACCATCTAGCTACTACTATGGTGGTGGATTTCTCAACTCAAGTCAAGGGAAGAAGCACTTTCAGTTTGTTATGTGCCATCTTTATTCTTCCTTTCATCATCAAACCATACAAATAAAATAGGAGAGCCATATTTCCTCCTTTTCCTTAGATATTAAACAAAACTTGAAGGACGTTGAACTATGAAACATGGTGGATTCACGCATTCAGGATATACTTCAAATTGGGTTTTGGATTTTAGGGTTAGTGGACCTTACTTGGCCCAGTGTTGATCAATGGACCTACAAGGTCCCTACTCGTAAACCTCCTGAAACTATTTTTTTTTTACTTTTTCTTTTTAATTTCACAAAAGTATGATATAAGTTGATACTATTATGACCTAAATGGATTTGTAGGAAAATGGAAAGAGCGAATTTAGAGATTTTTACAAAGTATTGCAAATTATGATTTTGGGTAATTTTTTTTTTATACGAAAATGAGTAAGTATGATTTTTATACCATGTGAACGACTTTAGAGTGGACACTGCAAAAAAACATGTATGTGGTGACAGTTATTTTCGTATACCTTGGCGTTTATAACCGTCACATTTTATATCTGTGATCAACCGTTTATTGTGCAATGTAAAAAAGTCTTCTTCTTCCTGCACCCCCACAATTTTTAAAATTCCAAAACTGACCTTGATCTATTATTTGAAAAGGGGCCTTGGATTTTCTTTGCTACTGTTCATCTTCTTCATTCATCTCAGGTGTTGGTGCATGCAGGGTCTTTGTAGTTGTGCGGAGCAAGGTAGAGAAGTAGGATCGGGATTGAGTAATGTGCTACGGATAGATGAATCCGGAATTGAGTAATGTGTTACGGATTCATCAATCCAGAATTGAATAATGTGCTACGGATTCATCAATCTGAAATATTATCGGAAATAGAAATCCAAAATTTTACTGGAAACATCAATCCAAAATTTCTACGGATTCCATAATTCGGAATGTGAAAAAAACATATACGGATTTTTTATTCCGTAAAACTACTGGAGTGCATTATTTGAAATATTATAGATGAAGTATAGAAACGAAAATCCAAAAAAAAAGATAGAAGTAGAGATCCAAAAACCATAAATTTTACTTACCTTCAAGTTGACAATATCACCCTAAAGCATAAAGAGATGTGGAGTTCTGGAATGGCGTCGCATGGAATGAAGATCTGGAATGGGAGTTGCGGCTGCGCTGGGAGGAAGAAAATGAAAGTGAGAGTTTTAGGGTTTTTAGGAATTAGGGGCATTTTAGGGTTTTTAAAAAATAATAAGGACAGTTTAGTCTTTGCATAACATTGTAGGGGTGCAGGAAGAAAAACGTAGGGGTGCAGGAAGAAACTGCCTGTAAAAAATAGTTCAAGACAACATCCAAAATAGCCCAAAACAATTTATACCCATGGCAGAGATAATATGTTCCTAAATTAGTGTCCAAAATAGTCTAAGACAATATCCAAAATAGCCCAAAACAGTATATACTCATGGTAGAGACAATATGTTCCCAAAACAGTCCAAAACAATGTCCAAAATAGTCTAAGACAACATTCAAAATAGTCCAAAACTGTCCAAAATAGTATATCCCCATGGCAGAGACAATATGTTCCCAAAACAGTGTCCAAAATAGTCCAAGACAGTATCCAAAATAACCAAAAATTGATATATGTTATTATAACTTACCCCAATGTCCATAGCTTCATCATTAATATATGTGTCATTCTTCCTCTTGTGTGTGATCTTCCACATCTCAGCTCGACCAATGTTCCTACCAATTTCAATTTTTTATACATTCCAAAAAGGATAATATAATTACAAAAATTCATAATATATTATAAATCAAAATATATGCCAAATTCACAAAGCTATATATAAGTAAATGTACCAAATTATCCCTCCTTCTTGACAATGGCATAACACCACCAGTGTGAGGAATAATTTGTTTCTTTCTTATATCTCTATTCCTATTACACAGTTTCTACAAAGTAAAATGAAATCAGTTTATGCAAATTTAAAATCAAGCTTAGTGAAAATACATGAAATGAAAAGTAAGTGCCACTGTGGAAGGCTTGAGACGATAATCCACAAATATAGCCCACTGCTCCATGCTAAGACCATCTGGAATATTCTTTATTAGGTCATTTATGCTTAATAGTGGGTCATAGAATTCATTCCAGATGTTGCATCTATACTCCCTCCATAATTTTCCAATTTTGAACATAACATCTCTTTTAGTGAGGTCTTCATTTACCTTGAAGCAAAAACGAGTCTTCAAATAATACAACAATTAGTCCATATATATATTAAAAAAAATAAAAAATAAGAATGTACATATTATATGTTGTATTGAATGTAGGGTCAATTACCTTCAGTGTGCTCTCCCATATAGTATCCTTGTAAGTATCAGGCACAAATGACCAACTTTCAAAACTTATAGGCAACAATATAAGATTTCCTGCTAATTGTCCACAAACTCCAACAAGCAAACCACATGCTTCTCCAATGGGATGAAAGTTGTCATCATAGTTGACAACCACACGTATTCCACTAGGCAAGTTGTGAGCATCCCTAACCTTGAGCTTCATTTTCTGAGTAACTCCATGCTCATCTATAAAGTATAATACATTAATGTATCTGCAATGAAAGTAATTAAATGAAAAGAAAAACACAATAGCAAAATTAACATATACTTCATTTCCGTTACCATCATCTGCTCTGCCCTTTCACAAATTACACACCTTTTTCATTCTGGTAAAACTTAATGTTATTTTCACCTTCTATTTCTTAATCACCTTCTATTTCTTAGAATAAAATGAGAAGTAGTGATTACAAAAGGATTAAATTAGAAAACAATATACAAACAAATCATGGGAATAGAATTCGGGAACTTGTAGGTAATAACGTGTAGGCCTTGAATTTGAGGTACACTTCAGAACTCGGCTCACTGTACAAAGCAAAAGCACATCAAAATTCAGAACTCGGTTCACTGTACAATGAAAAAGCACAATCAATGAACAAGAATCAGAAGTTAGATTTCGAACAATTTCAACCAATAACGATTTCGAACAATATATTTCCAAGACAAAGGTTTAGGGTGCATTAGGGTTTCTTGAAACAACCTTGCGCGGAGGCGGAAATGGCGGACAGAGGAGTAAGCATTAGGGTTTCGTGAACGCCAGAGGAAGGGTTAGTGAAGGTCGCGTGAGCATTTCGTGAAGGTCGCGAGTGTGTGTTGCACAATCAATAAAGAAGAATCAAGAATCATAAGTTAGATTTCGAACAATTTCAACCTATAATGATTTCGAACAATAGATTTCCAAGACAGAGGTTTAGGGTGCGCGAGCACAAACCTAAAACAACCTTGCGCAGAGGCGGCAATGGCAGACAGAGGAGTGAGTGTTAGGGTTTCGTGAAGGTTGCGTATGGGTTTCGTGAACGTCGCGTGAGGGTTTTGTCAAGGTCACGTTAGCTGAGAGAGAGAGAGGGAAGAGAGTTAGCAGAGAGGGGGAGGCAACGCTGGTTTCCAAAGAGTGAAAGCACTTTTTCAAAAAAAAAAAAAAAATCAGTTTCCAACAAGTTTTAGAAAAAAAATTGAGAATATAGAGGAATGGTGTAGGGAGGGAAAGCAAACGCAGGATATTTATTTTGAAGGATAATTATGACAGTTAAAAATGATATACTCTAAAGGATAATTTTGGTTGTTAGTAAAATGTCGTATTATACGGCAAATTGTGACGGTTATTAATAACCGACACTTTATACAAAAAATTTTGTAGTGGGAGGTCATACATGATTCGTACGATTTCAATATAAAATAATACTACTGAAGTCATACAGAGGTAGTATAACTTTAGTTGTATTATTTTACACCGAAGCTGGGTCATGTCGAACTTCACTTAAAGTTAATTTAAGAAAGTTGTTAGGGTGTTATACGACTTTTGTTTAACGAAATTGAAAAAATCGCCCTGGTAGAGTACGAATTTCACGTGGAGTCTTTTTCAATCTAAATTTGTATCCATAGGACACGATTTTCACTTTAAGGTCGTCTAAACCCATTTTTGTAAAAAAAAAAAACCCAAAATCGTAATTTGTGAAAAGAATTGCACTACTTTCTTGCAAAAACCAAAGTTAGAGTTATTATTATTTAAAATATGAAAATAGAAAAAAACAGTTTTATGCACTAATAATATAAACAACTCTATTCGATCATTTAATTAAATGATTATATAAATACGATTTTAAAAATAATTATTATAAAAATCAATGAAAAGTAGTTATATTTTGAATGCTAGTCTAAAATTGTTTTATTATAAATTTCCTCTTCCTAAATTAGCTGTGACAATATATAAAGAAAATTTACTAAATTTAGAGAGAAAATATATGTAGCAAATGTTAGAATTGTAGGCCTAAAACAAGATGGGAGGGTGAACTGTTTATAAACATTTTTCACAAACTTTGAAGGTATGAGAAAGCCAATAAAGAATCAAAGCCAAAGGAATGAAAATGCCCAAGTTACAAAACTGTTTTAGTTGATTTTCAGATTTTGAAAATGCTCCCCCTATTTGATGAAGACAAATCCCTGGTTTGCTTGTGTTGTTCTGTTTGAATTTGATAGTACCTGCAAAAAAACTAAAAACTGTTGAAGATGGATGAAGCTCATCTCCACCTAGCCTTAGTGTGTTTGATGTAGATGTTAGCTAGTTTGCTTTGTAGGTTGCTATATGTCTTAGATGATTCTGCTGTTTAGGCTTGTGTGTTGA
>Ga0123342_1008140_pt1 | contig 13414 bp, 2 predicted proteins | sample Turbeawhitnodule_FD_89960 | JGI IMG/M metagenome (GOLD analysis project Ga0123342, IMG submission 89960) | Root nodule microbial communities of legume samples collected from Mexico - Turtle bean Mexico white nodule | ecosystem: Host-associated > Plants > Roots > Nodule | place: Mexico: Nepantla...
AAATTATGTATCAAATTAATTTTTAACATTACATAACTTACTACCCAATATATAAATAATAAAATTAAAAAAAAATATGACATGGCAAAAGTCGTGCCAAGTTGGCACGACTTCAGTATGACATGACAGAATCGTGTCAAATTGGGACGATTTGTGCATATGAAGTCGTGCCAAATTGACACGACTTGCCTAAATTTGTAATTTTTTTTTAAACGGACCCCATTTTGGTAAAAACAAAAAAAATTTACCCCATCATAGTCAAAAACCCACATATTTAACTCTAGTTTTGATTAAGTGTTTAAATCAATATAGTATGAAGTTTTGTTTGATAAGACGAAGATCATATTATACAAGTGCAAGTGCATCGTTAGACAGACGATAAGAACATTAAAGAAACTACCCATTCCGCTTGATAAAAGATAGATATAAGTACTAAGGAAAGTTATAAGCTAACTTAAACTCAGAATATTCTTGAAACTTAAAGTCTATCACTCAAAATGTCTTCAACATTTATCAACAAAGAGATATGTGCTAAACAAAAGCTTTATTCAAATATCCCTTGGGTTTTAAGTTCAAAGTCGCAACATCCATCAATTCTCCCTCCATACACAAGCTACTTTTAACTATGGTCTAGTTATTTGTCTCGTACAATGTGTACTTTTATCATTGTGTAGCATAAAAGTTTTTGCTACAGAGGAAGATAGGTACTTTCAACTATCAAGAAGATTGTGTGAAGAAGAGAAGAAAAATTAATGTTGTATGGAATGCATTAAATGTTTCTCAATGTTAAAGCTTGTGTGACAATAGATAAGGAAGAAGAAGACAATCAAGCGAGTTCAAAACTACTTAACAGCCAGGGAATGCAACAACTACTCTCTTGAAGCCTATATGAAAACATGCTTTGAAGGTAAGATAAGAAGAATAACCATTATTTTGCAAGTGTTGAAACTCCGCCATTTTTATTTGTGCCTAAAAGGTTTGTAAAAGCACTGTTTGTGTTCATCCCTGCAAACTTGTAGAGAGAGCCTAAAATATTGCATACGTCAAAAGACGCTACCCTCTATAGTGAGCAAAAATTGTAATCATTTTATCACAAAGAGATTGTTTTTGTCTTAAGGCAGGAGTGACCTTTTGTTCACACAATTCTTGAGTTAAACCATAAGTGACTTGTTGAAAGAATACCTAGCTTAAGCCAAGAGTGACTTGTAAAAGAATACTTGGTTAAGCCAAAAGTGGCTTGTGGAAACAACACTTGAACAGGGTCGGTGAGAAGTGATTGCAAGCCTAAAGAATACTTGTGTATACTTTACAATGATAGTCTACCTAATAGAACATGACTAGTTGTTTAGGAACTAGACGTAGTCTGTGTGGTCGAATGTATTAGTATAAAAACACTATATAAACTCTTTCCCTTATCTTTGTGTTTTGCATGCTATTTGATTGTAACTAAATTAAGATCTTTAGTATAGATTTTTTTGTTTGGCTCATTTTTCACCTTCAAACCCTTTATATAGCTTTTCAAATTTGTTATTTGATACTTGAATTACTTAAGTTTGGATATTGCAATATCTTTGTATTTTCATCTTTTAGGTGCTAAACGCTCAAAATAGAAAGCTTAGAATTTCAATCTTTTATTTTTTTTCTTATAATTTTTTTAAGAAACTAATTAAAAAGTAATTGAATTATGAGTCAGTAAAAACAAATCAAAACCTAATCAAAATTTTTTTTGTTCCGAATAATGTGATACTAAAAATAGAGTACTTGAGATTTTCAATTTTCCAAATCATTTTTGTTTAGAAAAGATTTTGAGATATTCAGAATATATTAAAAATATATTTGCAAGACTTAATTTGAACAAATCTATTTAGAAAAAAATTAGATTTTAGAGATATACAAAAAATAATATCAAACACAATCATTTCGCAGATTAAAATCTTTTCATTTTTGGATATAATATCTCTTTGATTGAACTTGTTTTTAGTGGATATATGATTGAGAATATTTCATTTAACTATTATAATAAAAAAGCATGTTACTCGTTCAACATGTTCATCAAACCGTCTAACATGAACAAAATTGTACACACTCAAAGGATCTACTATATACTATAACTTCCACTTAACCATTGTTAGATCATTTAAATAATAGATAAGGTATATCGATCAAATCACAAATAAGACATTTAGTTTAAATTCTACTATACAATTAACAAGTTTTATTAGACCATCTATCATGAACACATATTATAAACGCTAAGAAACACATTATAAACGCTAAGAAAGACTACTATGAATTGTAGTTATACAAAATATTGTTCAAAATACAAATAAACCATTCAGTTTGTTTTTTCTATCATCAAAACATAAACTCTTCATATGATTTTCTAATCATCAAACTGTCTAATAGGTCATAGATCGTCTAGCGTCTCAATAGACCGTCTATAGGATCAGATCATCCAAGGTCTCAACAAATGAAATGCATGTTATGTGGACTACATTTAACTTTTTTTGTTAATTTTTGTTATCATCAAAACATAAGAACATAAACACCACACATGATATTATGGTCATCAGATCATCCATATGGTTCATAGACTCTCTAGTTGGTCAAGAGACCGTCTAGGGACTTATCCGACCATTTAAGCATATCGTATAAAACGTTCAAGGTTTGTACAACTAGTTGGTCACGAACTAGACATAGTATGTGTGATTAGATGAACTAGTATAAAAATATTGTGTAGACTCTTTTCTTTATCTCATTACTTTTTGCATGTTATTTGATTGTTACTAACTTAAGGAAAATATGTTAAACTAAATTTTTGAAAAACTTTCATAAGAATTTCTAATTTTAACCGAAGTTATCTTCTGATAGCACAAGAAAATTTGTGAAAATTTTTAAAGCACAGTCCTCCCTTCTTAGGATTTCCTATTTTGCACATATATTTGTGTATTTTTTTTTTATTAAAATACTGTATTATCCTCCCATTTCTGCATTAAGTTTTTAAGTAGTACATATTTATTCTTAGTAGAAAGGGATGTGTACTTACATTCAAGAGGTGTACCAAACTTTTTTTTTTATATTATGAATTACTTATACATTTTATAAATGACAGATTTCTAACAAATTTTCAATCTAAAATAATTTAAAGAAAACGTATATGAATTTTAAATTATCTTAGATTTAATACTGACTTTAAAATTCGTACGAAAACCTACTTATAAACATTCAAATTGTTTTAAAATATGAATTTGAATTTAAAATCTAATCAATTATTTAAACTTTTTTTCAACAAAATTTTAAACTACTTCTTAATACGAATTTGAATTTAATTTCATTCGAATTATTTAAATGACAAAATTTGGATTTGATTTTTAAAAATTCAATTAATATCCATGTCTCTCTTATGTTTCAGTACTCAACTCTTGAGAAATACGGCAATTGCTCGTATTAAGAAGTAAATACCAAATATCACACCTTGCTTTATAGGAAACATGTACCAAACAGCAAAAACTATTTTTTTTATTCTAACAAATTTCATAATATCATGACAGTTTTATATTTGTACACAAAAGGAAAGTTTGTGTATGTGCTCGGATAAAACTGACTGAATTTTCATTCGCTGTGGCTACAGAGGTTGATCCTAAGAGGTTCCATTATGCTCATGTTGACACAGATATTTCAGAAACAGGGGCATACAAAATATCTTTGCATATGAGCTCAACAAGAGGTATCTTAGGCAGCATATAATATCATGTTCTCAATGGTGCAATAACAATATAGACAAAAAGAGAACCAAGGTGGTATAGCAGAAAATAAAAAGCTTCTAAGTCCTGTTGTTTTTCCTTATAGAACACCAAATGAGAACCACAACTTAACAATCTTTCTTTCTCCAAGTAGGTCAAAGTTACAACAAATTGAACTATAAACATATATAGAGACTTTGTTGACTGTGTTAGGTAACCCTTCCTTCCAAATCTAGGAAATAGCAAATATTCCATTTTCACATTTTCCTTAAAATTTCCAAGCATAAATTGTCACACCAGGGCCGAAATATTCCTTCGTGGGTCAAATTCTGCAAAAGACAAAATAAACAAAGAACGACCAGATAACAATTATATGCAATTCACACAAGTTAAAAGAAGATACAAGCACAAGAACTCACATAATCCACCAATGTAAATATATTATGAAATTAAGAAATTGTAAACCAAATGAGCCAATGAAATTTTTTTTGAGAAAAAAATTTAAATGAAAATGCTTAACACAATGTTATTTTTACTTTTTTTCCCCTTCAAATAAAACAATCTAAAGTATTTGTCATCTTTTTCATTCTAAATTTAAACTCGTATAATAAATATTATTGTTTATGTTTGATACATAGACCCAAGTATTACGACACTTTTTATTTGACATTTTGTGTACTTTGGATCTTAAAAATCTATAAAAAAAAGAGGCTATTTCTAGCTTTAGTGTCAGAATATTAATGTTATTTTACATCTTACTTAATCTTGTTAATAGTTTACTAGTACTAGTTCAATCACGGTTCAACTATATTTGAATAATTAAACCTTAAACCAATTTGAATCACGGTTCAGAACAGGGTTCATTTCATTCTCATCTCAATAACTCAAGTTAAAAATGGCCTAAACAGGAAATTATGTAAACATGAATTTACTGACTTACTTGCAACCAGAAAATAAATCCGCGCAAGATAAATAAAACCTTCTCCGGTTGTTTGATTTTAGAAATTGCTTTAGCTAGATCTGCACAATCATGAAACAAATATTTTGACACAGAATGGCATTAGATTTGGCAAAGACCGTTGTAAAATGAAAATAGAAGCACCTGAAACTCCAAAAGAAGCAGAAGCAACCTAAGCAATGGCACAAACGATAGATTTTCATAAATTCAGACCCGTATTGAATAACCTAACCCAAACAATCAGATGATTAACCAGAAATAATCAGTCACAAGAATGAACTCTTCTAAGGTTATAACAGGCAGGCTCCTTGGTCTACCTTCAGTAGAGAGAATCAAAGGTTCCCCTACCATTATATATTGATATTTAGTTCATTAGCTCATGAGCAAATTACAACATTATATTCATTTCTGTGGTTCTAAATTATTTTCCTCGCCAATGTTGTTTTGGAATAAGTTCAATTTGAGCTTAGAGAGATATCTTGGGACCTTTTTATAAGCTCATTTTAGCCTATTCCAATAAGCTTAACAATCAAGCTTATGAATAAGATTTCATTTGAAAAGGGAATTTTGAACAAGCAGTTAAAGAACATCCTATAATTCCAAGCACATCCTCAAACGCCTTTATTAGATTTTTGGTTTTACATAGACGCCCCTGTTTACAGTTTAAGCAGATGCAAACAACCATCTCAGTACGTTAAAAAATGCACAAAATGGTGTTTAGTTGTAGGTTTTCTTTCTGACAAATGGAATGAAAAGATTAATTCAAAAAATCGAACTATGTAATAGTATGGTTTATCCATGCTTGCTTATAACAAGAGATGTTTAATGTTGGAAGTAAGGAACAAATATAAACCATTGAACCTCAACTCTTGATGGCTTGGTTAGGATTATACTTCACATTAACAATTTATAAGTTAAAGAGAAACATCCAAAATGTCAAACTAGTTGAGAAAATAATGGACCTACCAGGATACAACTCAAGATATGATTTGTTAACACCCTTAGTGCAATAAGATTTGACCACCCCTTGACGTGTTTCTCTATGACGCTCTTTTTTCCTCTTTTGACGTACTTCAAGAAGAAGTCTATCACATTCTTCTTGGTCATAAGGCCTTTGAAGATCGTTCATAAGTCTTCTTCTAAACTGAGAATGATCGTAAGCAGATAATTGCCAGTTGTCTTTGAGGTTCATTTCAGTTTCAAACCACTGCACAAACACAGACATTACAAAGTTAAAAAATATTTTAGTTTAATATGCAAGTTTGTGAACCACGATAATGAAATATACAGTAACATTTTGTGAAGTTAAAGACACTCACAGACGAATCATATGTTTTCGAAGAAACAAATGGAGTGTTCTCGTGAATTTGATCAGGTTCTAGAAGAATAAGATCAGGTTCAGAGGAATTATTGTCACCATCTACATTAACTGTATTTGAGATATTCCTCTTAGGTATGTCTGTATGTAAGGTATTTCTCTCAGGCATCTCTGTTTTTGAGGTATTTCTCTCAGGCCTCTCTGTTTTTGAGGTATTTCTCTCAGGCATCTCTGTTTTTGAGGTATTTCTCTCAGGCATCTCTGTTTTTGAGGTATTTCTCTCAGGCATCTCTGTTTTTAAGGTATTCCAGTCAGGCATGCCTGACTCTAAGGTTTTTCTCTCAGGCATGACTGAGGTATTCCTCTTAGGCATGTCTGTCTTTGAGGTGTTCTTCCCAAGCATGTCTGTCTTTGAGGTGTTCTTCCCAGGCATGTCTGTCTTGGAGGTGTTCTTCCCAGGCATGTCTGTCTTGGAGGTGTTCTTCCCAGGCATGTCTGTCTTTGTGGTTATCCTCTTAGGCATGTCTGTCTTGTCTGTCTTTGAGGTGTTCTTCCCAGGCATGTCTGTCTTTGTGGTATTCCTCTTAGGCATGTCTGTGTGGTCTGTCTTTGAGGTGTTCTTCCCAGGCATGTCTGTCTTTGTGGTATTCCTCTTAGGCATGTCTGTCTTTGAGCTATTCCTTTCAGGCAAACACTCCTCCTCATCATCAACAATCCTTAGAGAATTCAGATATTGTAGGTAATCTTCATCAACTTCACTCAGCACATGTTCAGAAACTTGTGAATTTCGCATGACACTTGAACTCTTTCCTATTAATTCACTGCGTATATGGTCATCCATACAAGAATTCAGGAATATCCGGTAATCTTCATCCTCAACATCTAATTCCGTATTACTGTGACAATTGTTCTCGGGCACCACTGAAGCATCTTCATAAGGCCTTTTCTTACTAAGTCCTCTTATAGTCTCCAAATTTTGCTGAGGTTTCAATGTTACCCTTGTCTGTTTTCTCACTGAATAACTCCCTTTATTTCCAAACTCAGTACTTTGTTTTGCACCCTTCATCATCTCAGTGTGACAACTGTTTTTGGGCACACCTGAAACATCTTCAAGTGGTCTTTTATTGCTAAGTCCTCTTTTAGCCTCCAAATTCTGATGAGATTTCAATGAGTAACTTGTTTGCTTTTGCATTGAATCACTTCCTTTATATGCTTGATTTCCAGTCTCATCCCTTTGTTTTGAACCCTTCGTCTCAGCGTGGCAATTATTCTTGGGCACAATAGAAACATCTTCACGTGGCCTTTTCTTACTTAGTCTTCTTTTAGCCTCCAAATTCTGCTGAGATTTTATTGGGCAACTTAACTGTTTTCTCACTGAATCACTTCCTATACTTCCATCTTTTCTTGTTTCAAACCTTTGTTTTGAACCCTTCATCAACTCGGTGTCTAACTTGGGATCTTTATGAAACCTTTCTTCTTCCAAGAACGTTCTATACTCATGATCATAATGGACACTGTCGTAGCCCATATTGATGTCATTATCATAACCATCAACGTTACCATCACTGACATCATAAGTATCTTCAGGAATATATGTAACCAAAAACAATTTGTAATCTTCATCCATTTCATCCTCTGACATATGACCCTCTTGTACTGACAAAATCGCCACATTTCCACAACTCTTTATGGTTGATATTGTACCACTATCATGATGATTGTGCTTTTCACGTTTATTTGAAAGTTCCCGCCTCTTCCATCGTCTTTCTAACCTAAAATCTCCAGAATTAAGAACTGTCTGCTTCTCACTAATCTCGTAATCATCCAGATCAATCGTGACCCTAGCAGGCTCCATTTTCATTTAACGAGAACAGCGTCGTCCTTTGAGACAGAAATACTTACTGAAAACAGAAAACAATCCATTATTGGAGATGTTTAACAATGCATTATTGGAAACATTGTAATCCAAACGACAGATACAGTACAGCAATTCATTAACTATATCTACAGATAGCAACCCATTTGTTTGGTACACATACAAATAACAATAATGATTATAATACACACTACACAGCAATAGGAGCTTAATTAAACCCACCAATAGGCATTTAAGCTCAATTGAATGCAATAATAACAGATTGAATAACAGGTAAATATATTTTTCACTATTCTATTTTGAAAAGGGGCAAGAGAGTTTCTTAAATCAACAACAAGAATCAGATCAAATAGTTCTTTAAAGACATTCCAAAGCTTCACAACTAAATATTGAGCAGAAACAATAACATTCATACAATTTCTGTTCATGTTATCTACAATACAAAACAAAAGCATACAATAAAAGATAAAAGGTTATTTTATCAGGGGGCCAAATAGTATAACACTTCAAACCGAGACAATCAGGGCAAAACAAACAGCAAGATTTTACAAGATAATAACACCAACCAGCAAATGACAGCATAATATTAAAATTTCCAAATAACTAATTTGATATTCATTGAATAATGAATACCCAGATGAATAATATGTGCCATTTACAAAACACCTTACAGACTTCCAATTGAAAATTCAATTTCCTTCCCTAATAGCAAACTACATTCACAAAATCAATCACAGATCATTCTTACACCCATTACTTGTAGCCCAAACAAATGAACCACTACCCCAAGTAAACCCATTTCCTCATTGTTCAAAACAATGGTTTGGTTTCCATACCATTTCATCGATTATTAAGTCCACGGCGTGCAATCTTTCAATGTCACATTCACCTTAGAACCCTATTTTCTACAAAAAGAAAAAATAAAACAAAACAAGATTAATCAATTAACAAACAAACACTCCACGCATGAACGCAAATGCATTACAAAACAAATAACAAATTAAGGGCATAAACCAAAATTTAAGACGAAGGAACTCAGCAAATCCTTCAAAATAAGATTGTACTTTTGTACAAAAAGAAAAAGAGAAGAAAAAAAGAATACTCACATCCCTAAACATGTATAAAAAAGGGTACGAAAAGAGTGTGAAAAATGTGAAACCAAAATTGAAGGTGGAATAAAAGGATAGAACAAACCAAAGGAAAACCTTGAACCGAGTGAAAGTGAGATACCGTAATATACAAGTTCAGAAACGGACCACACAGTGAACCAATAACTCTGTCTCTTTCTGCAGAATCAGTGGCACGTGATCTAACGGAACATGTAAACCAATAACTCTGTTTCTTTCTCTCCAGAGTCACTAGCACGTGATCTTATGTTTCCAAACACTTATATTCAAAATCTACTGTCACACATTAACAATATTGAATTGTACCTGATAATTTCACTAATATATTTTTATAAAATATAGTTTTGTTGGTTAATAGTTAAATTTAATAAAAAAAATATTAGATTTTTTTCCTCATAATCAGATATTTAATTTTATATAATACCATTTAAAAAATGTGTATTATCAAATATAATATGATATTTTACTGAGATATTCATCTTATCATTAATTGTGATAAAAATATCCTTCTTTTTTATCCTTGCTATTTTCAAGGTGGATTTAATGGGTTTCTTGTAAATGATAGAAATTGTTTAGTTTTTTCATTAGTTCACATATTTTATTTTTTATTTCTGATCCGTAAATTTTAATATCTTTATTTTAAAAAATTAAGAATTTTGTTTTAATTCTTAATTTTATATAGTTTATTTTTATAAAAAATTATATTTAATTTTTAAAAAAAAATTATATTTAATTTTTTTTAAAAATATTTAATTTAATTTTTTTAATAATTTACCATTATATAAAAGGATATATTTTTTTGACTACTTTTACCACAGTTTTCAGTTTAGTAATTTAGTTTTTAATGAATAAAAATAATTTTCTTATTTAATAAAATATATAATCACATAATTTATATACTCAAAGGTATTACATAATTTATCCTCTAAAAAATAATTATCATATATTTTTTTAAATACTTAAAAAATTCATATATATATATATATGATTTAAACTATATTATTTTAATATAATAAAAATATAAATATAAGTCTACATAATTGTCTTAAATGGATACCTTTAACAAGATTCAAATTTTTTCAAATAAAATAAATAAATATATGTCAAATTAAAAATTAGATCAAAATTATACTTTTTTTAAAAACTTTGAGAACTAAAATTATAAAAAATGGACCTAAAGAAAACCAATATTACCATGGTAACAACTGTAAATGCTTTAAAAAGATGAAGAGATGTTTAGAATAAATCTCTCTTAATTTTTTTTAATCATTAATTACTTAAAAGTTTAACCTTTGGCTAGTATTAAGAAAGCAATGAATATTTTTGTTGGAAGAGAAAAGTAATGAATATTTTGAATAATGTATTTATGGATATTTTATTATTTTATTCATAAGAGGAAGATATTTTATTTTTTCAAATGAATCCTCACAAATCATCTTAAATCAGTCCATAAATATAAATAATAAATCATGCATAAAGAAGATATGTTAAAAAAAAATTGTCTCTATATTATCCATCTTTTATTGTTTCTGGGTTTCCTTTTAAAATGACTAAGCCTTAATTAATTTTAAAAAGATGTGGATGGTTAGGAATAATTTAATTTTAGGTAAAAAAAAAATTAATAAAGCATGAGAGTCAATAATATATTTGGTGGTGGATAGTTTTAAATCCATCAAATTATTGAATTAATGTGGTAATCAAATCGATGAGTTCTTAACACATTTTTAATAAAGAAATAAAATAATGTTTCAACCAATTTGTCTAGTCGTGGTTTATAATTAACATGATTACATGGCATAATCAATTCATTTGGTTTCCAATTTGATTGACTAATCAAAATCAAATTCCAAGACACTGGTTCTTGAAGTAAAAGTTTTTTTTTTTTTAAAAAATTAATAGAAAATTATTAGATTTAAGTTGAATATGCCAATTTTTTTTTAATTTTTTTTAGTGTAAATAATATTTACATGTCATCTTAGAGCATCCTTAGTCTTTTACTACTTTTTGGTTGGTAGTACCTGCCTCTGTATAAGGTAAGATATAAAGATTTCATCCATTTTATAGTATATCTCGTGTTAAGATTTTAAATAAGTTTTGGTAGGTTTCATAAAGTTATTTTTTTAATAAAGAGAATTTAAAATAATATTTTGTATCACTTTAGAAATATCATTTATTATCTACTGTGGAAATTTTTTATGCCTCTAATACAAGTTTTTATAAATAATACATGATATCTTCAATTAAGATTTACTATTAAATATGTTTTTAAAGATGATAGATCCTAAATTTCAAAGTATAACCATTATATAGCAAGTAGTGGGATAATTTGTGTGTGTGTTAAGTATGGATGTCCACACATGCACATTGTAAATAATAGATCATATATTTAAGATCTTTATTGAATTTGTTTATTGAGTGTGTGAAAAAATTGATCAATTCTTGCATTTATTCCTTTATTGACAACTCACCAAAGGAAACAAGTACACTTTTTAAGAAAGATAAGCAAAATGGGCTATCACAAGAAAGTCTCCATAGATGAATTATAATTAGTGCAACATTCTTTGCTACATGTAAAGCATTAAATGTTTCAACGTCCATCTAGGTGGACAAAAGACAAAGTGATGTTTTGGTTGAGTTATGTCTTGGTTTTGGCTAGGAAAGGATGGAAGGTTGTAGTTGAGGTATTTTGAGAAGATATTGGAGATTTTAGGTGTTTCTTGAAGAACTTTTTGGAGAAAAAACAAAGGTTGGCTTGCAGAAACTAGTTTATATAAGAAATAGGTTATTAAATGGTTTTTCTTGGAATTTTTGTTACCTATCAGTAGAGTTTGGCTCGATTATGAAGGATGAAGATTAGTGAGAAATATAGGTGAGTTCTTAATAAATTCTTAGAATAAGGTTAAGAGGTGTATGGTGGAGGAAGATAGGTTTTGATGATTTCTTTGTTGAATCTTGAAAGAATATGGAGAATGATGGTTTGGTTGAAGGTTTCTTTGTATTTTTTGTGTGTATAGTGACTAACTTAGGTAGTGGCGATATAAGGAATGGAAGCTTAACAAGATAGCAAGATAATAGTGAGAAATGGAATGGAAAACCCAATGAAGGAAATGTGACAAAGAAAAATGAATGGAAAGGAGAAAGGTGAGGTGATGACTCATTTTGCCAAAGTGAACACAACTCCTTTAGATTTCGTTAGACATTTTACTCTTGGCTCAAGTTCTTGGATGCTCCAATAAAGATAAAAAGGAAGAGACACCACTTAGGAAAATTCATCTAAGATGAAACTCACTTCTCACAAATAACACACAATAGGTTATCTAAGCGCTCACATTTTATATTCATTCAAAGGTGAGTTGTATATGCATGAAATGAGTTTTTTTATGGCCTTGTGAGTCATGTCAAGCCTAACCTAAATGGAAAGGTGAGACCACATCTAACATATAGGCACATAGAGTATTTATTCTAACATAGGATAACCTAATTTAGTTTAGGGAAGCGCCTATTCTAGCATCTAAACAAAGAAACCCTAAGGAGAATCATTCTCATAAAAAGTCATATTGTATATATAAAATAGAATCAAATCTTTCTATTTAATCTTTTCAAAAACCCTAAAAGTATTCTAGACTTGGTAGAGCTCTTTCTCTATCTCTTTAGTCTTGCTTATAGCTAATATTTCTTTAGAAACCTCTTGGATTGTTTGAACTCTTCTTCGCTATCTTTAACATTGGTAATGTTCATTTTAGCTACTTCTTCTTTTCTTGTTGTCTGTTAATCCATAATCTCGTCATCTCCAATTTTTAAGAGGATTTGTCATTGAATCAAGTGCACCTACATCAAAAGAAGATAAGTTTCTAACAATGAAACTATGACCTACACCATGATCACCAGTGATATAAAGAATGTAGGCATTGTCATTTATTCTTCAAAGAACTTGGAAGGGGTCGTCTCCTCTAGGTTTGAGTTTATACTTCCTTTGAGTTGAGAATTTATCCTTCCTTAAATGGTGTTAGAATGTATGTCTTTAAACTAGAGGGGGTGAATAATTTAAAGAGGGTTTTCGCAAACTTTTTAGTCTAGAATGAAATTCCTTTGAGAAAACTTGATTCAGAATTCAGTTTGCCAAAAACACAAAGCAATTTAGCACAGCACCAGAAAAACAATTGGTTGTTTCGCAGAAACAATCAGTTCTTTATACCAGTTAACAAATATAAACTGAAATCAAAGAGTTTAAGGGATAGAGAGATTGCACACACAGTTTATACTGGTTCTCTCTTAAACCAAGAGCTACATCCAGTCTTCCCAGAAACCACTGGGGGAATCCACTAAGCAATCAAACCTAGATTACTTACACACACCACCAAAGAAGTGACCTTGATCCCCTCAAGACACACA
>Ga0123342_1008141_pt1 | contig 13414 bp, 9 predicted proteins | sample Turbeawhitnodule_FD_89960 | JGI IMG/M metagenome (GOLD analysis project Ga0123342, IMG submission 89960) | Root nodule microbial communities of legume samples collected from Mexico - Turtle bean Mexico white nodule | ecosystem: Host-associated > Plants > Roots > Nodule | place: Mexico: Nepantla...
TCATCTTGAAGCCTAACATCCTTCAAGTGGCGTGTTCATCTCCAAGAACTCCAACCACATAAGTTTCCTTCTCTTTTCCATCTTATTCATCCATTTCCATGTCCTTATAAACTCTATAAACATGTCTTAGGCTTTTCTTGCACTTTTGTTCGGATCTTTTGGTTCTTATCTTGTTTTAATCGGTTCATCTCATTTCTTTACTGCTTTAATCGGTTCAAATGTTTTCTTTCATGGTTTTGTTCGGTTCAATTGATTTCTAGTTAGTTTTAATCGCTTCCTTTGCTTTCTTGTGCATTTCAATCGGTTCATTTGTCAAAAAAATGGGTTTCTACATGAGTTTGTCTTGGTTACTTGTGTTTTGGTCAGTTCTTGAATATTAAGAACATTGATCCAATTCTTGAAAAGTGCCTAATCATATTCCAACTCAAGTTGATTCCATATAATGACTATGAAACATCTCTATCTTGTTATTGGAATCATATCAGGAAGACGATTGGATTTTCCTAGACCCATGCTCACCCGATGAACCCGTATGTTGTGATGAAGCCACGTCCCCGGGTAAGCCTTTTCGCTACGTTTATGCCACTGGTTTTCAAAGAATACACCTCCGTCTTCCCCTGTTAGTTTTTGAGAAAGAACTTTTGACCGAGCTGAACGTAGCCCCAACCCAATTGCACCCTAAGAGTTGGGCATTTGTCCGTGCTTTTGCATTCTTTGCAATCAGCTCAGCGTCCTTCCTTTTCTCGATGTGTTTCTTTACCTCTTCAAGGTGAATAAGCTACAGCATCAGCTCTGGGTTTCAGTAAACAGCATCCCTGGAAGGGGAATCCTTACCCTCTTCCAATCCTCTTACAAAAACTTCAAAGACCATTTTCTGAACATCCGAGCTAACCAAAAACACCCTGATCTCTTGGACGAGTTTCCTTTATACTAGACCGAGAATCCCAACTCGAAGCTTACCTGGTGTTTAGAGAAGTTAGCCCTTGCCGATCACAAGCTTCCCTATTGTCTTTGATACGGTCTATCTGTTGGCCCACGAGTATGACCCGAACTCTCTAAAGAGTTACACTGGTATACCTTTTTCCTCTAACTTCAGAGATTAGGATTTATTACTTGTGAAGCATAACATATTCTTGCTTTAGTCTTTCCTGTAGATAGCATGTTGGCCCGCTTGAACAAAGAGGACCTGCTGAGGCTGGTCGCGAAGGCAAAGATGGTCAGTCGTGCTCCATCGAAGGTGGTGGTTGTGCCCACCTCCTCTGAAGATGATGAAGACACCGCTTCGGGCTTCGTCTTTACTAGAAAGTGGGGGAGGGCTCAAGCCACTAGCCCGAGGCCCACACCCTCCCGAGGCCAGGTGGCCTCAAACGTTGCGCCTCCATCACAACCTCCGCATACCCCTGTTGCCATGCCATGCCCTCTTGAGGTGGGTGTGGAGAGTTCAAGGCGAAAAGACCTTTGGGACCAGGGTGTTGAAGTTACCTCCCTCCTAGAGGATGCTCTCTTGCACCCTGAGGACGAGGAGAGAATGGATGCCCATAGCAGCCAACATCTGCTGTAAGAGGTTGTGAAGCAGTTGGATAGACTCTAGCCACAAGCTGTGTGGTCGTGAAGAAAATGCAGCGTCAAGAGGTTGCCATCGAACAAGACAAACAGGACTCCCAACATAGAATGGCGAACCTGGAACAGGAAATCCAAAAACTCTGAGCCCTTCACCTGAAAATCAGCAACTCTTGGAGGCCAAGACTAAGGAGGTCGTTAAGCAGGTGTCTCGCCTAGCCGAGCAAGACGAGCGTTTGTCACGATTGCAACAAGAGCTTGTCCAGAAGGATAAGTTCTTTGCTGATGAGGTCGAAGTCTATAAGGGTGAGGCTGCTTAAGCTCTCTTGGTGGGCTTTGAGGTTGTTGTTGAGCAACTAGTAGAGGAGTAGGAATTTTAATCTTATTATGTTAATGTAACTATAAACTATATCCTACTTTATCTTTATTACCATTAAGGAACCATTTTATTTGATCATGTGTCGTATATAACAAACCTTTCGAACTTTGCCCATGCATGCCTTATTTAACTTTAACTAGTTCAAATAGCTTACGATAACGTGTACCTATCTGAGTATATTACTCAATCAATTGCGTTGTCAGTGCCGACTCTTCTCGACATGGGACAATAAGCATAATCAAAGTTTAACGAAACTAACCTTTGGTTGAACTATTCACCATAGTCTCTACGGGCTAGCGTTCAAAGTAGTGCGTTCAAAAGCGTCTTACATCGAATCCAACAAGTGTCGCCTTGCCTGGCACGTGCTCAAACGATTGAGCTATACAGCCAAATATCATTCTCACAGAGCACTTGCACTTGAGTGATTGGAAACTCCTGAGTTGTCCTACACTAATCGCATCATTCACTTGTGCCACCAGCTCCTCCCACTTAGTGTCTATACTCAAGTTTTTCTTACACATCGGACTAGCTCATCCTTCACCTACCCCACAGAGCGCCTAGACCCGGTGATTTCTTTCACTCCGGGCTAGCCCGTCTTACCTCGCGCTAGGTTAGGTGACCTATTTGTGCAACTTTACTCATCCTACAGAGCACCTAGTCCCGAGTGATCACTTTCACACCGGGTTGGCCTAACTCGTGCTTGTCCGGATGAGGCATCTACGCAACTTTTACCCACAGTGCGACTTCACAAGGAAGGTCGATTTATCTGCCAATGGTAATTAATCGCTCACACGACCCTTTCTCAGAGAACCTCTCCGAGAGGGGTCATCGCACTGTGCATCACAATCGAACAACAGGGATTAAGAGAAAACAACAATGCATCATAAACAACTTATTTATTAGGTGACCTCGTTAAAAAACCCTCTTTAAGGGAAAAACAGTGTCACCCTGTAGCACCATTTTGTTTAACAACAATTAACTAAAATAAAATTTTAGATTAGCAGCGTTCCACGTTTGTTGGATGGGTCCTCCTCCAAGGTTTCTAACTTATATGCACCATTCCTGACCACTTTTCCCACACGAAACGACCCTGTCCATTTTGGAGACAACTTATCCTCCAATTGGTAGGGATGAACTTTCCGCATTACCAAGTCGGATACCTGGAACTGTCTGTTAGGATTGATGGCTAGAATAAGAAGGGGTGGGGGTGAGTTGTTTATAAAAGATTTTCACAAATACTTTCCTTAGAATGAATCTTTGACAATCAACTCAGAAAAGCAATTCAAAAAGTCAATCAAATGGACAAACAAAAACAGATATCAGAATTATAATTGGTTAAAATGACGATTTAACCGGTTGTTTATGACAGCGGAAAAAATCAAACAGTTATGGAGAGAAGAGATAGAAAGAATTACACACGAGGTTTATACTGGTTCACTCAATTCCAGAGATACATCTAGTCCTCAGTCAAACCACTGAGTATTTCACTATGTTACCAATCACATATTACAAACACACACCACAAAGAGGTGACTTTGAATCCCACAAAGCCTACTCACCCTCTTTGCACACAGCCAACGCCTCAAGCCAGAATCACACTGACTTTAGAGGATTTTACAATAGTTTTTACAAAGTGTAATATAAACAATTACAAGAAGCTAAACAAGGGTAGAAAACACTTGGATCAGTTCTTGAATCACAGCAAAGCCCAAAAGCAATCTTGCTAAACTTGGAAAAACACCTTTTCACAAATAGTTGGTAATCTCTCTAATCAATCTCAAATCAGAGTATAAAACTTCTCTTGTTCATCAATCCTAAATGTTTGAAAGAGGACAATTTTTATAAACCTTGACAAGCTACCATTGAAAGCATATTTGAACAACTGAATCAGTTAAAACAGGTTTTCAAAAAACTATTATGAAAACTTACATTTAATCGGTTAAAACTGCGATTTAACTGGTTGAATGGTTTTGGCAGTTATACAACTGATTCAAAAACACAGTTTCAAAACTTCTTTGCCAGCTAAGTGACAAACAACCGATTGTCTCGAAACTTTAATCGGTTGTTTTTCCCTTTGCATGGAAAAACACTTTAATCTTTAAAACAGATTGAAATAAGCTTTGTTTAAGAAACAAGATTGATCTTACAAAGATTCTAAACCCCATAACAAAAATTAAACCTAAAACACACACAACTTCAGGCTTCATGAGGATTTGATACATTAAAGCTTCACATCTTTAACACTGTCGAGGTCTGACCTTGGTTCTTTATCTCAGTTCAACTCTTCTTTTCAATGCTTCTGATTTTATACGCGCCTGTTCGCGGACTTCCTCTAGCAAATCCAAGTTCATTCTCCTCCCCTCATCAGACTCTTCAGCGACAAAGTTCTGGAACCGGGGAGAGCTCTCGTGAATTTCAACGGGAATCATATTGTCCGTTCCATACACCGAACTGAACGGTGTTTCTTTGGTGCTGGATTGTGGCGTGGTGTGATAAGCCCAAAGAATCCGGGGAACCTCCTCCGTCCAAGCTCCCTTGGTTTTCTCTAACCTTCTTTTCAAGCCTTTGAGCAAGACTTTATTGGCTGATTCCATATTGCCATTTGTCGGAAGATGCTCTACTGAGGCAAATACTGTTTTATGCCGAGTTCCGAGCATAACTTGCCTAGCTGTTGATTGCCGAACTGCGTTCCGTTGTCTGACACCAGACGTCTGGGAACCCCAAAGCGACATACTATGTTCTTCCACACGAAGTGCTGTACTTTGTGTGCGGTGATTTAGGCAACAAGCTCAGCTTCAATCCACTTGGTGAAGTATTCGATGACCACCACAAGGTACTTCATTTGTCGTATGGCATCCATTTGGTGTGTGGTGCCAGTCGGCGTGTTTCTGGCACTGCTCACACCGCTGTACGTAACTCCCGCAGTCTTATTTCATCGTCGGCCAATAATACCCAGCACGTATGATTTTTAACACCAGCGCTCGACCCCCAACATGGCTTCAACAGATGCCCTCATGTAGCTCGCTCATCACACGGGCGCACTGCTTGCCGTAAATGCAAATAAGAACAGGGCGAGTGTACCCATGGTGAAATAGATTACCATCAATCATCGTGTATTTCCTCGAATTTCTTTTCACCACTTTTCTCTCTGCAGGTTCATCAGGAAGTAGGCCGTCAGCTAGATATCACTGGTAAGAGGTGATCCAAGTGTCAGCAGCTCTCCCCGAGGAGACGGTCACCACCTCCTCCCCGAGCACCGCGCATGCTCCAACCCGTGGTACCTTTAACGTTTCTCGAGTCAGCAAATGGTGGCTCCTCCCTACTCGGGTGTTTACCAACAAGACTTCCCTAGTCGACCCTTCTTCCCTAAACCTTAAAATAAATATTAGACAATAATTTGAATTGTTCTTGTCGGTTGACTGCACTGCCAGTTGACCTAGGATGAACGCAACTTCTTCAACGTCTCTCTTAACTGCTTCTAGTATGGTTCTGTTGGGACAGAGGGTGCCCTACCTGTTGATGACACTCCGACGATCAAGTCAGTTAGGGCTCACCGAAAAGTAACAGTTTAGTAAGATGTGCGAAAAACAGCGTACCTTTTCTTTGAGACTACTCATGCAACATGCAACCACTATCTCTGGAGCTCAACGAATCTTAACTGAAAATAATTACATTAAACTTTTATTGGTAACGGAAAACTGCTTGCCACGGGCACCAATGATCTTCATGTGCTATCCGCAAGCCCACTTTCTGTTACCCAAGCGGCTCCCTATATTACTAGGATTAATAGCAACTAGCCACGTGCAACAGATATGCGACAGAAACATGCAACAGATACGTAACAGTAAAATATTGCCACATATTAATAATAATAACAAAATTATATCTACCACCCAAATATAACTTTTAAGGGGTGCACTAGTGGAATTACTTTGGCTACCTCTCATGCGATCTAGGCCCATCCTGACCAAGGTCGTTGGCCCAGGTTTGCTTAGGTCCAAGCATCGAGCAGGTCCCTTACTGCATAAAAGAACCGAGCAGACCTTGTGGTAAAAAAAAACCGAGCATACGAAGATACTATTGAGAACCCGACACTAGTGAGTATATATTAAAACAATAAAAATAAGTATGGAAAACCAAATGTTTTGTAAACATTGTGGGAAGAGTATGGAAACCAAATGCTTTTTAAATTTGCTGTTCAATTACCTATCAACTTATATTTAACTTCTCTCTCACTTTTGTTTTCACTTTTTTTTTTCTTTGTAATTTTTTTTTTATATTTCCTCTTTATTTTCTCAGCATTTTTCTCTTTTATTTATCCTTTTCATCCATTTCTATACACCTAAAAATAAGTTTAATCTATTTTTCCTTATTTATTTGAACTTCATCAAGAAAAAGGAATTTTATTATATTTCAAATCAGATGAAAGAAATGGAGGAAGATTTTTTTTATTCGTTTTCACTTCCTTTAATTTAGGCAATATAATTTAATTCTCATTAATTTCTTTCTTAATTATTGTATTTTCTTTCTTCTATCTCTTTCTATTATAAATCTCTTCTCATGAACAAATTGCTATAGTCTTTTTTTCATGATTTTTCAATAAAAAGTATTACTTTTTTTATTTTAAATTTACAATTTTTTAAAATTATAATATACTATGTTCAATAATACATACAAGAAAATATAATTTTAATTGGGGTTTATTATGGAGGTTACTGTAATCTCTACTAAGCACTCTCTTAGATTTTTTTTAAAATCCCCAGTACGTATTAACCACATAGTAGAGGTTTTTGAAACCCCAAAAAATATTAATCATTAAAAAATGAGTCACATTTTTAATTTTATTATTTTAAAAGAAAAAACTCCAGCTGTCAGATCTTCTAAAAAGAAAAATTTTTTACACACATTACTCTTCATTAAGAAACTCACAATGCACGTGAAGCTGAAACACTGAAGAAGAATTTTTTTAAAATCTTTGTCATCACCAATTTCTCAGTCACTAGTAAATTCCTTTTTGGTTCTCGCACAAGAACTTCAAATCCCTAATTCACTTCTTAAACCAATTGCAGAGCCTTAAGCATTAGTAATGCAAAGCTTGAATCAAATCTTTCTCAAAATAGTTTTTTAATATCTCTTTTTGTGTCTTCAAATATGGAAGGTAACCAAGTTTTATAATTCTTCAAACTAGCCGTTTTAGGAAGTTAAACACGAGCCAAAACAGTTTGAAATCAAATGAAAACAAATTTAACAACTTTTTGAAAAACTGTTAAAAGAAATTCAAAAATCAATCGATTGAAATGTTGTTTTTACCGGTTGAATTGGTTTAAACAGTTAGTTAACCAAGTCAAAAACAATTTGAAAACCCTCCAAACAGACTGGGTGTAAAACAACTGACTAAACCGAGAAATCAATCGGTTGTTTTTCACTTAATTTAGAAAAACACTTTTCATTTTCAAAACCAGATTGATTCAGTTGTGCTTTGGATTAAGAATGAATTTTACAAATTCTGAACTACCTAGAACTAAGCCCCAAACACAGCAGCACAGGCATCAAGTTCTCTTCACAAATTTGGAGACATCAAAGCTTCATTTTCAACACTTTTCATTTCAATTTTTCAAATTATATTTCTCATCAATTTTATTGCTCTTTTATGGCGAATTAAATTAAGCAAGTTGTAGTAGATCCATTAAATTTTGTTGCTCATTTATCCTGCTTGTTCTCTGCACATTCACACGCAGCAACATAATGGTAATCATGCCAGTGACATTCCTCATTTCCACTGCAGTAATAATATGCATTTTTTTGCTTATATATTCCTCATTTCAATTGTAACTCTATAATGAAACTCTTAAAATATGCAGTATCTAGCAGGGGCAGAAGAAGTCTTAGGAGCTCCTGACAATTGATCTATTGATTCATCAATCAATATGGAAATTGAAAACTCTATTCAAGCCTAAGGTTAATTCAAACATTTTTTCTAAAATATCTTTGACCTTTTTTGTGTGTGTTTTCCACTCCAATGACATACTGTAAATAACAATTGTACCCCTAATCCTCATGCATGAAAATTTACTCTATATCTGTTCATCAATTTGCTAGGAGCTCTAGATGCCAAAATTTATCTAAGAAAATTGACATTTGGTTTTACTCTGGAAGCTTTCTGAATAAGGTACGTTATAATATGATTTTGTTATGAAAGTATTTCATAGTAGATGTAGTGGTGATTTTTAGTTTGTGAATACTTTAATATGTTGAATGTGCTAACACTTTAAAATAAATTCTAATACTATTACTGGAGCAACTTTGACTTGTAAAAAAAGAAATGGAACAGTATCAGATATGAAACTCGTGGGTCAAGTTTTGTGGTAGACCATCGTACCATCCTTCTCATCATATCTGAACCGCTTTAATGTTGTAAACTTTTTTCTTCTTATATACATCATCTCCCTCTTTTAATCTTAATTCAAATATAAATATAAAAGTTACTGTTAATTTTGTTTCAACTGAACTTAATTTTATAACTAAAGTCAGTGTATGAGTAGAAGTTTTCTTTCTTGAATTTTCCATTTCCAAGAATCAATGTAGGACACATTCTTCATAAAATGTAAATTTTGATCAGACCACTGCAATGTTTTTTCACTATTGCCATTATCGAATATATCATTAATTGTTTTAACAAGGCTTTTTAAGAGTTTAATATTCATATCAACAATCACTCCCAAATTTTATCCTATCAACTAATGAAAAAAATCATTTTTTTAAGTGTTATAATGTAACATTCCTGTATTTTTCCACATCTAAAAATTAAAATCTGTATAAAATATTAAAAAAAAATATAAACATAATACAATTATGTCCACCACTCTTTCTTAAAATGTTACGAAACATATCTCTTTTCATAAAACATTAAATATCTACATAAAATTAAAACAAATATTCAAAATTCAACTAAAATAATTTCATCATTCAGCTTCTCACTGAGGAAGAGCTCAATCACCTGTAACATCATCTGCTCCCGTGTAAATACACGATCATCACAGATAGAGAAACAACACAAACAAATAACAGGGTAATCTAGCTATATAAAACAAAATTCTATATAATTTCAATTTGAAATTAATAAACATAAATCATTAAGTTTCATACAATTTCTCAAATCATCAAGTGTTTATAAAAATTCAATATTCATCTTTCACATGTCAGACTTCCACGGACTCATATCACATAGACACTTGACTCTACTTCCGGAAGACTCGTGTATTGAAATTAGAATTCTGAGACTTGCACCTGTCATACTACTCGTTGTGAATCCACACAACCATGCACATAAACATCTCAATATCTCATCATCTCGTATGACAGGGTAAATTCATATGACCTGAAAGACCAGATTATATTTCAAACTCCAAACAAAGTCATATGAACCTCCATCGACTCTCATCAACTGAATAACTTCATCTATGTAATTCCATTATATCAGTAGAGTCAGGATGTCTCATTACGGGCCTGACAGATCAATACAGCCTAACAACAATCTCAACACGGTATTTCCTTTCCTGAAAATTACCAGAGTGCACCCAATACTTTTGGATTGATCGAAAATATTTTAGTTTGATCTAAATGACACTAGAGTGCACCCAGTACTTTTAGATTGATCGAAAATAATTTAGTTTGATCTAAATGACACCAGAGTGCACCCAGTACTTTTGGATTGATCGAAAATAATTTAGTTTGATCTAAATGACACCAGGGTGCACCCAAAAATAACAAGTCCATGCTATAGCTGAAAATTTCTCTCAATCAACATCAAACAACCAATAATCTACAACATTACAATTTTATGACAGCAACCATATACCAAATTTCACATTCAAATCTCAGTCAATTTCTAATATACTTAAAACAAGCAACTCTGGAAGAAAGTTTGAGACTGGTGACCACATCACCCCCACATGCAGATCTTCTAGCCTAGTGTTCTATTGGAAATTAAGGTTAGCTTCCCTTACCTGAAATTTAGCCGATGCTCACTAAGAGCTCCAAATCTACCAAGAACTTAAAGGTAACATAACCTGCATCACAGAGTCCTAATAAAATATCTAACTATATCACTAGGACCCTAAGCTAACAGAGATTAACCCTGAAGCTAAAATGATCACATGCAAAGCAAAAACAAAAACAACCTAACAAGTTCAAAATTTGACTTAAAGAGAAGAGCAAAAGTGAACTTACTCTATCAGAGATTCTAATCGGACAGTCTTGTAGTATTCACTACCAGGAGTCTGATGGTGGACTTCAATCGTCGAACTGATGAGCGAGGAAGTCAAAATCTTAGAGAAAAGGGAGAGGAAAGGAAAAAGAACTTTCTAGAGAAATGGTGGTTCTTTTTAAAATGAAAACTGAATAACTGAAATTTTATTTATATGCTCTTTTAAATTTAATAATAAACTATTCAGGTGTCATTTTAATTGTACCACTTCTACTCTAATACTATTTTTTCTCAATCCTTACAATAAATATTTATATATATACACACTTTAGTTTTTACATAAACTATAAATTATAAAACTTTACTCTATACATAAATTAAATTCAGTTTATAAAAAAATAAATATTTTTTTTAGCAGTTTAACTTTTTCTTTTGATCCTATAAATTTATTTCTTCTTTTTCTAGTTCCTAATTTTTTTATTGTGTATTTCATCTTTGTTATATTGACTCTGTTTGACATGTCATTATTTAATGAAAAAACATGTGATAAAATTTTATTCCAACACCAAATATTTTATTTAAAAAATATTTCAAGGAAAATTTCAGAGAATGAATTTTTTTTTCACAAAATAAATGAAAAAATATATATTTTTAGGAGACTTTAAGATACCAAAAGAAAATTCATATTTTAGGGATAAAAACATAGTTAAATCTAAATAAACAAAATTATTAATTTTTGTTTTCAATAATCATTTATATAAAAAAAAGTTTATCTAAAAATGATTTTATTATAATATTTAACAAAATTATTATAAAAATCAACCACGTTATATCACACAATTTATAATTTAATGATGACGCATAAAGAAAGTTCCTTGGAAGATTTTTTTTATAATTAGTGTGTCTATCTTCAAATATACCATCTTTTCTTGAGCTGGACACTACTTTTAGAGTTAGCCTTTTTTTTTCTAGATTTCTAATAATTAACTCTAACACTTCCACAATGATGAGGTTACCCTAACTAGTTTGTTGTATAATTTTTGTATTTTTTATGGTGTGTTCCAGAGTGCTGTTATAACCAATAACTAATAACTCCTGCAAAATAATTAAATCGAGGAAACATATATGCATTAATTTCTCTTTTCGACCGTTTATTGTGAAGGAGAATGATGACTAAAAAACAAGAATATGAAGCTAAAATCCATAACAATTTTTTTTTAATTTTTTTTTTACTTTTATCATTATGTATCACCTATTAAACAAATAAGATGAAATTAACAAGATGATTATAATGAATTTATATACATTATCAAAATACAACCAATTAAAAAAATAACAAATAAAATTAATGGGGTAATGAAATTGCTGAAAGTAATTTAGAAATCGTTAGAAGTAACAAAGATTTAGAAACAGTTGGAAATAATGGGTTTTCAAATCGGTAGAAAATAATGGGGATTTTCAAAACCGTCGGAAATAATGGATGTTTTTAGAACTACCGTAAATAACGGGGGTTTTCAAAACCACCAAAAATAGCGAGGGTTTCCAAAACCGTCGAAAATAATAAGGGTTTCCAAAACCGTCGAAAATAGCGACGCTGGATCTTCCAGGGAAAAAAGTAAATCGTAGGTAATACACTTATAACCCCTATTAAAAATCATTTTTCTTGTAGTGATAGTAGTATAGTTGAAAAAAAATAAAATAAGAAAGTAAAAGAAAATATTTTCAAAAATAAAAAAGATGATTTAGTATAAAATGAGTAATTTTGTATAAATATGCCAATTTCAATAATAATAATAATAATAATACTATTACTATTATTATTATTATTTATATTGTTTTCTTCAATTACATTGTGTTTGGATCTAGGTAAGTACTCTTCACTCGAATATGAAGGAGATTATTAGACAGTGAACCTCATTTGGATAAACTAATGTGCGAGGTAGTGGGGGTAGGGATTTGCGGGAGAAGGAGATTTGTGGTGCTTGGTCAAGGTGTGAAGAAAGGAGGAGAAAAACAACTAATGTGTGAGGATAAGACTAAATTACCCTTGCCTTTTTCATTGTGCATGGTTGAACGTTGTAGAGATTTTTCAAGCATTCATGCATATAGATTCTTGAACGTTTATGGTTTATGGAATCATTTGATTATTGCTAAGCATTTGAAATTTCCATTAAAAATACATTAACTGATATGACATTGGTGCTCCTTTGGTTCATGGTTTTCTTCTTCGTTCTCATTTGAGTTGGAGTAGTGGTTGGTTTCGTTCTTCATCTCTTCTTGAAGTGGTGGTGTATGAAGTGCAATTTGGTTCAATGGTCGGTGCAACTTGAGTTGGTGTTGGTGATGTGTAAAGTGAATTGTGGTGGTGTTCATGTGAAGAAAGGTATTGGTCACCCTGGTGTTTTGTGGTAACTTGTTCAGAAGAAACTTTTTCATAATCGAATATATGAGTGGCACTTCAAAATTTCATAGGATAATCAGTTATGCTACCCACATAATCAATTATGGCCTTGTTTTTTTTTGTGTGACTTTCGTTTCCATTGGTTGGAGTGTACATGGTTGTTATGTTGTATGAAAGTTAGTTTAAACATTGAATAAACCATTTATAGTATGCAATATTATGTGTAGGTTGATTACAAACAAGTGAAGAGGAAGTTTGAGATTGAAAAGCTTCAGTTCATAGTTCAAATTTGATTAGTTGTTGTTGGTTCATTACTATCACTTCAGTTCATTATTTTATTTGTTAAAGGAATCTATTACTATATTCTTAAAACAAGTTTTGGTATTGTGTAAAGAAAGATCTTGGTCCCAGAAGTAGTTGCCCTAACGATCCTTTGTATTGTTTCTTATGAATAATATATGTTGCATGTGTCGAGTGCTATGGAAAACATTATAACAAAGTTCTTACCACAAAAAAAGTATCATTGGTAGTAGTTGATGTCATAATTGGTGCACATTGAACAAATTCAGGACATTATTTGCATGGAACTGAAAGCTTTAATTAATTTAGATCAACGATTAAGGGGATATGGGTTCGTAAAAGATGCATTTTGGTCAACAGTAGAGGATCACGTTACTAAATTTATTTGTATCTGATCCTGCCTGTTGACCAAAACGTTGGAACTTGCCTCGTCAAATTTGGATCAACGTGTGCACCGCGTCAACCTCCGTCCTTCGTCACGATCCACCTCAAGAACCTGCAAAAGAACAGAGCGGCGCCGCTGCGGCCGATCGCACTCCAACGCCCAAGTCAGTGACTGAACCACCAA
>Ga0123342_1008142_pt1 | contig 13408 bp, 11 predicted proteins | sample Turbeawhitnodule_FD_89960 | JGI IMG/M metagenome (GOLD analysis project Ga0123342, IMG submission 89960) | Root nodule microbial communities of legume samples collected from Mexico - Turtle bean Mexico white nodule | ecosystem: Host-associated > Plants > Roots > Nodule | place: Mexico: Nepantla...
AATATATTTATAAAAGTACAAAATAAATGAAAGAATTATAAAAAAAATAAATAACTTTTTCTTATTGTTTTGTGATAATAAAATTTTAAATAAATTGTTTAGTCATAATAGCGAGTTTTAGTAATTTATCTATAAACGATTTCGTAATTTTATTAATAATTTAGGGTTCCCTATCATAGTTTTTGCAGTAGCACACCTGGTTAATTTCTTATGTTGAAATTCAGGTTTAACTCTCGATTTCAAAATTTATTTTTATGAAAATAAATACTTTTTTTTTCAACGGAAATATAAAACCTTTTTTTATTAATTATTGTAATATATTTATAAAAGTACAAAATAAATGAAAGAATTATAAAAAAAATAAATAACTTTTTCTTTTTATTTGTGATAATAAAATTTTAAATAAAATTGTTTAGTTATAATAGCGAGTTTTTTATTTTATCTAAAACAATTTATAAATAATTCCCTAATTCTATTAACAAATTTAGGTTACATTACCATTGCTTCCGGAGTAGCTTGGTTAATTTCTTAGGTTGAAATTTGGGTTCAACTTCCAATTTTAGAATTTATTTTTATCAAAATTAAATATCTTTTTATTATTGTTATGTGGTAATAAAATTTGAAATAAATTGTTTAGTCTTAATAGCGAGTTTTAGTATTTTATCTATAAACGATATATAAATGATTTTGTAATTCTATTAATAATTTAGGGTACCGTATCATGGCTTTCAGAGTACCACAACTGATAAATTTCTTATGTTGAAATTCGGTTTCAACTCCCAACTCCTGAATTTATTTTTATCAAAATGAAATACTTCTTTTTATTCAACGGAAATATAAAACTTTTTTTTATTAATTATTGTAATATATTTATAAAAGTACAAAATAAATAAATGAATTATAAAAAAAGAAATAATTTTTTATTATTGTTTTGTGATAATATAATTTAAAATAAATTATTTAGTCCTAATAACGAGTTTTTTTTTATTTTATCTATAAATAATATATAAATAATTCCCTTATTTTATTAACAAAGGTACACTACCATTTATGTAATAATATACCTAGTTAATTATTTATGTTGAAATTTGGATTCAACTACCGATTGCAGATTTTACAGATTTTACAGTTATCAAAATTAAATACTTTTCTTTATTTCATTGGAAATATGAATGGTTATTTTATTAATTGTTGTATTAATTTCATTAAAGTATACAAATAACTTAATAAATACATTTCATTTAATATTTGTTGAATATCATCTTTTTTCTTTACATATTTTTAATTTTTTTCATTTAAAATTTGATTCATTTTAAAAGAAAAAGAAAAGTCGACCCAAATTCTCTCTTCGGTTTTTCAGTGCGCATGACCAAATTCTCGGAAACCAAAAATGCATAATTACAAAAAATTGTTATTTGAGTACATAAAAAGTACAAACCTCAACTACAAAATAAAGAAGAAGATAACAATGCCATTGAAGAAAAAAAAAAATTAACGTTTTGTGACAATATGCACTTTGGTAAGAATACATATATGATTCACCCACCAATGCTATTAAGATTTGTTATAAATAGGAAGACAATGTTGATAGCAGTTGATTTTTGTTTAGGTAAAAGGGACCATAGTTTGGCTTTAGAAAAACACACAATTTCTCTTCTGCCCAGAACTTCACCAAAACCCAATTTATAATGGTGTTTGCAGAGGTCCATTTTTTTAGTAGTTAAGAAAAGGTAGTCGAATAAAATGAAAGTGTGGTCGAGTTTCATGCAATATTAAATCCGAAATAAAGTAAACCGATTTTCCATAGAATTGATTAATTAGTCTACAGATATATAATTTTGTTTTGTATAAAATTTGTCTAAAATAAATATAAATATAGTTTATGAATTTTGAAATGTGGTGGAAGGTTGGAATTTGAAAAGTCGATCCACGCGAGTGAGCATGGGAGTGCGTGAGTCACACCTTTCCGCCAAACTAAATAATCAAACCCGTGCTTGCCAGCTATTACACCTCTCTGTCTCAAAGCATTGAAAACAATATTGTTGTATTATTATTAATAAAACAGGGGAAGAAAAATTCCTAGAAAAATAATAAAAAAAATGATAGAAAGAAGAAGTTAAAAATAGAAAAAGAAGAAGAGAGAGAAAGAGGGGAGGGCTATTTTTGTCCTGGGAATGAACGAAGGTGATCCAAAAATAAAAAAAAAGCCCCTCGAAAACGCGATCATGGGTGGCAGAAACGGAAGCACAGCAAGAACCAATCCCAACCTTTCGGTTCTCCCACAAATAAAATAGTTAACAAAACCCACTATTTCTTGCTTCCAATCCCTCTCACGCCTTTTCCCTGCTTCTAACTTTCTCTCTCTTTCTCTTTCTCTCTCATCCCTAACCAGATCCCGCAATGGCCAGCGCTCCCTCTCCACGCGAAGAGTTCGTGTACATGGCCAAGCTGGCGGAGCAAGCCGAGCGCTACGAGGAGATGGTGGAGTTCATGGAGAAGGTCTCGGCCGCCGCTGAGAACGAGGAACTCACGGTCGAGGAGCGCAACCTCCTCTCTGTTGCCTACAAGAACGTCATCGGCGCCAGACGCGCTTCCTGGCGCATCATCTCCTCCATCGAGCAGAAGGAGGAGAGCCGAGGCAACGAGGACCACGTCTCCGTCATCCGCGACTACCGATCCAAGATCGAGAGCGAACTCTCCAACATCTGCGACGGAATCCTCAAGCTCCTCGACTCGCGCCTTGTTCCCTCCGCCGCCTCCGGCGACTCCAAGGTCTTTTACCTCAAAATGAAGGGCGACTACCACAGGTACCTCGCTGAGTTCAAGACCGGTGGCGACCGCAAAGAGGCCGCCGAGAGCACGCTCTCCGCCTATAAATCTGCTCAGGTTTTCGATTTTTTTTTATATTTTAATTTTCTCGTTGCAGATCTGTTTGCTTTACTCGCCAGATTCGTGATTTGATTGATTGTGAGTAAATTATTCGATTACGCGCGCGTGGATACTCAAGCTCGCTCCATTTGGTCAATTTAGGTTAGAATATTGGAATCTAATACGGTAAAAGGGACTTTCTGTAGCGAAGCAGGTTGAAATTCCGAAATCACTTGTTTAAGATGTTTGAATATTAGATTGTTAAGTGATTTTATGTGCGTGTTTGATCTACGACTCGAAACATGTAATTTTGTGTTTCAAATCCTAGCTCAGAATTGTGGAATCTTTACGGTAACAGGCAATCTTGGAACCGGTGTTGAAATTTGGAAATTACTTTTTTGAAAATAAAAATTATAAATCATTGAATAGTTTTTTCTGGCGGCTTTGATCTACTTTTCAAAGCCTTTGGTTCTCTGTTGCAAATTTTAGTAGAAGATGGTGGATTCTCTATGGTAACAGTGGTTGTGGAAACGAAGGAATTGAATTTCAGAAATTACTTGTCCAAAACTGTTAATCTTAAGTAATTGACTAATTTTTTGCGTGCGTGGTTGATTTACTGTTACTTCCATATTGTAACGTGAAATAGTGAAATTGATTTGTAGCGTTTTAAAACTGAAAATTATCTTTTGTATGAATGGTTTGCTTGATTTGATTGCGAAGTGTATATTCAGCTTTTTTGTTTATTCTGATATTTTGGTTTAACTGTATCGTGTGTACAGGACATTGCAAATTCTGAGCTGCCTCCAACCCACCCTATTAGGCTGGGTCTTGCTCTGAACTTCTCTGTGTTTTACTATGAGATTCTTAATTCTCCTGATCGAGCTTGCAGCCTTGCAAAACAGGTTAGTGTTAAGAGAAACTTGTCTCTTTTTATAATAAATGGCTATTGGATTACATTACAGTATTTTTGCGGTAAAAACAAAACTATTGCTGTGAAATATTCGAAGTTATTGTCTCTTTTTATAATAAATGATTATTCGATTACATTACAGTATTTTTGCGGTAAAAACGAAATTATGGCTGTGAAATATTCGAAGTTAGCTGTTCTTGAATTGAAATAATATTCATTTCATTGCAACAACAGCATACCCTAGTCTCAGTAATGTCTAAGTAACCTTGATGTTAGGTTCTGATGACTAAATGAAATTGCAAAATGATAAAGGATCGTAACCCGTGATCTTGGGTAGGCCTTCTGTTTTAAAACGGTATGTAATCGTGAAGATTTCTGTTAATTTTGATATACACCAGGCTTTTGACGAGGCGATTGCTGAATTGGATACATTGGGAGAGGAGTCATACAAGGATAGCACTTTGATCATGCAACTTCTTCGTGATAACCTCACCCTCTGGACCTCTGATATGCAGGTAAGACTTTTTTGGATTTTCACCATCATTTTGTACAGTAATATCGCTTTATTCTCTTCAGAGAATCAATTTATTAATTACTGTTCTTATTTTGTTGGGTTTTCAGGATGATGGTGCTGATGAAATTAAAGAAGCCGCTCCTAAAGCCGACGGCGAACAAAATTAAACACATCATACTGCTAATTAGTCATTGAACTTCCCTTCTATAATGTTTTCAAAGGGAGAAAGTGCCGATTGCGAATCTCGATGTTACTGAGATTTTAGGCATTCCATGGTCTTTGTTATGAATTGTGGATGTAGTGGGCTATTTTAGTTTGTCCTTTCCATTTGTACGCGTTTCTGAATTGCCTACTTTCTTAATGACACTGAAATTTCCATTATATGCTCGTAGAATTTCAAGATAATATTCTCTTTAGTTACATGGTATCGCTCATTAATCTAGGATGTGAAGGTGTGACGCCTTTATTTGTTTTTATTCGAAAGCCTCGTAATAATAAATTTGATGGATTTTAACGTGATTTTGTTTTGTGTGAAGATTGCCAACTTCAGTCTGTTTTAATTGTTCTTGAGAGCTATTTTTGCGCAATGCACTTGGGGTCATCTCATGGATAATGATTGATATGAGTTTGTTACATGAAAATACATTGTTATTTTCAATTGCCTGTTTGATTGGCCTGATTTTAGTGGATATAAGGTGAAGAAACCTTAATATTCATGGGTGATGATGATCCCCGCTGTCAAGGCTTCCTGTGGAACCAAGGTGGGGTTTTGATTATTTCTCAGGTTTTTAAACGGCTGTGAACATGGCAACCCGTACCAATTGATCTGTTAATTAATGATTATGGCACTAGGCATGATTTTATAAAGGATAATATTAATACTCTGTTTGGATTTTAAAAAAGATTTTAGGAAGAGGAATATAATCAAATTTAAAAAAAGGGGATTGGAAAGTAATGCTCTTTAATGAAGAGAGATGGATTTGAAGGACAGAAAAAAAATAAAAATAGAAAGTGAAGGTAAATGATGAGAAAATTTATGGAAGTTTGTAAGAGATGGTTAAGTGGGATGATATAATTTTTTTTAATTGATGAAATTGTTAGATTACAATTTGGTTTGTCATTAAAATTAATTAAAACTAAAATATGATTTACTTACATAGACTTCATGTGTGATTTGTACATGGAACCTGCAACGGTCCAAGAACTCAATTGACAAAAATACGAAATATCGTGGATATATGTAAAATAGCTAAAAATTGATTTAAAAATTAAACAATATTGTAATATTATAATTGTAAAAGATTTAAGTAAAATTTGTAAACGTAGTGAAACTTAATAAAAATAAACTAAAATTGCGATCAATCTTGATCACCTAATTAATATTAGACATAGCACAATATAATATGATGAAAAAAAAAGAATTAAATTAGAATAATTGGATGAAAAAAAAGACAATCATATTATCACAACTATCATTTGAGCGAGTCTTAAAGTCATCAAATCTTTGTTGTAGATGGTCAATTTTTTAATGATTTTTTTTCAAAACTTGTGTTCATATTGATGTTTAAAGTATTTAATCCTTACTACAACTCCTGAATGTCATCCCAAATTTGAAAACATTTAAGTATTATGATGTTTAAGTGCGATGTCTTCTACATGATTGTTCGATATTAGTGGGTCTTGCTCCTCTTCTTCATCTTCACAACAAATTTGCTTATAAAACACAACATAATAAATCTGAATTAAAGTATATCTAACATCTAAAGTATATATAAGGTTTAGTGTTTTGGGTTTTGAATTATGGTCTTATTCTTAATTTTTTTTAGGTTTTGATCATTATATAGCTTCTTGAAGCTTTTTAAAATAGTTTCTTTTAATATTTAAAGATGCGTCATCTTGTATTGAAACGTGTCATGTCCAGTATTTTAATGGTGTTAGTTTGTTGAGTTTAATTTTTTTTTTTGTCAATGTGATAAAATCAATTTTATTCAAATTGAGATAGTTTGGTCTAAATTATTGGGTCATAATAAATTATTTCAAGGTTTATATTTCACTTATTATTTATATATTCTATATTTTATATTATATTAATGAAAAGTAGGAATATTTTTATTTTTAAATGATTAATTAATTATTTTATTTATTTAGTAGTTCTTATTTTTTTACCAGTTATAAAATGATTACTATGTATAACATTAATTAATTTCTAATAATTTAAACATAACAAAAATTGACAATATTGTATAAAACTATAACACCAAAATAAGTAAACAATGGGAAAAGATAAAAGTGAATAAAACATTTAAATTTAAACGTCTAAAATGATTAGAAAATAATTTTTTGAGTCATTAGGTTATTTGAAGTTAGGAAAATAAAGTAAGTCAAACAATTTACACGCTACTTGATTCAAATTTAAAGTGAATAAGCTAATTAATCAATTGAAATTAGTTAGGCTAAAATTTAAAGTAAAATGAACAGATTAATCAAATTAATTTGAACCAAGTTAATAAATATACTTTTAAGGTACTTTAAAAATTAAGACTATTAATTTAGACAAACTAAGAGAGTTCAGAATGAACTAATTAATCAAATTTAGGATGTAAATTACTAACATTTTTTTCTAAAAATTATGTGGGTGAGTATGTTGGCAAATCTTTTCAGACTTTGTTAATATACATTCATTTATTAAAAACTATATCTATAATTTTCTTAAAATAAAAACTCTGTAATTAAACCAATCTAGATAGATAAATAGAGTGGCTTCCTATGTGAAATTATGACCAATGCAGAGAATAGGTTAAAAAACCCAGTCATAGAGAAGAGAAAGGAATCTTTGAAATTTGTACAAAATGTCAAATTTTGACCATTAATAATTAGGAGTAAGGGCAATTAGGTCCCATTAGTGTTTTTTTTTTTAAGAAAGGGCCCATTTGTTTAGAGTGATGATATGATATATCATTTAAAAAATTACTCTTATTTCATAACTTAATATATTATTATTTTAATTATATATATTTTTATTGTAATATAAATTATTAATGTATATTATTAATTTTTTAGAATAGCATTTAATGTGAGAGTATTTTATCTTATATCAGTGCCAAACACTCGTTGTTTTATTTGTTTAAGCTTTCGTCCTAAGTGAAAACCTTCATTCAAAATTTATGAAATCAAATGCACCTTACCTATTTTTACTTTTACTTTAATTTATAACACTCAATTACTTAATTTATCATGATTTAAAACATAATTAACCTGATTCACAGTAATAGATCGATCATATGTTTATATAACATTTTTTTTTTAAATTACTCTTGCCATTATTATTTTCTACTCATCTAATTTTTTTAACTAAAGATATTTTTGTTCAAAAATTTAATGCAACAAATATTTTGAATTGTTTTAAAAAAATTATCTTCGTAAAATACAACAGAAAAAATATTAGAAATCATGGAAGAAAGTATTAGAAATAAAGAAAAACACATTGTTATATATTTGAAATTTAGTGAAGAATTGTTCAACCTATGTCTTAAGATCAATCACACTTTGTCTCAAAATTATAATACATAATATGAATCTGATGGAATCTTGCAATCTTGATTACAGTATGTGGTTTACAACACTGGAAATAGCCATTGATGACGTGATAAAAAACAGTGTTGAAGGTCAACATGACTTGATTGAGACGGTTGGCACTCCTCTGTTTCAAGTATGCAATGGTAAGTTGGATTTTTCATGCTTTAATGGCTGATATGTGTTACGTGGAAGCGTTGTAGTGTGTCCTACTACCTTGATGAGATTTGTTTTCTTGGCCAAATTATTTGAAGAGAAATATACCTATAAACCTTAACAATATAAATCTTCATTTGTTTCCAAAGAATAACCTACATATACTAGCCTTTCCATCACCCAAACACTGAAATCTACAATCCTTCCACCATTTCTACCCACTTCTAGACATCTAATGTCAAGAAAATGACACCATCTAAAGTCCAACTCAAAAGGGAGAAGGGACTATGTTTTACTTGTGATGACAAGTACACTCCCACTCATAAATTCCCCCAACAAACAATACTTGGTTTTACAAATATAGAGGATGTCAATATAAATTTTCAACCAGATCCTTCAGATAACAATGGCCACACTGAACTTATTAGAATGTCACTTGTCTTACAATGATTTAAACGACTCTCCGATAGTAGCTACTATACGGTTTCAGGGATTCATTAATGGTATAATGATTCAGATCCTGTTATATAGTGGAAGTTTTGATAATTTCCTATAACCAGTCCCAAAATTTTCAAGTTTTGATGGGAAATGAAAATTCCTTGGTGGATGAAGGGTTAGTTAAGAATTTGGAGGTTCTTATTGGAGGCCACACTCTTCAAGTGTCAACTTGCCTATTTTACACAGTTCTTGCTGACTTAGTCCTTCGAGTTGCATGGTTAACTACTCTTGACCCTCACATTTATTACTACAAGACCTTAGCCTTGGACTTTTATTTGGATAATGAGTTTCTGGAGAAGTCTTCCATAGCCAGTTTTGCATAGTTCAACCATCTAAGGAGGATGTGTCATACCAATGCGATTGTTGAGTTGTTCACACTATAAGTTAAACCTCCATCCTACTCTTATATAACTAATTAGATTTGATTGTGGACTTGGAACTTGAATGGGAATTTATACTTCACATACGTAGACAAGTTTTTGTTGTCCCAAATGACCTACCTCCTAACAAATCTCAAATTCATTTTATTCCATTAATTCATGGTACATGGTTTGGTGATGCCTTGTCATCTTTTGATTCAAAATGACCATGATCCAAGCTCTAGTCTTAGCACTACCTAATTTTTCCAAAAACTACATGTTGGAAACTAATGTTTCTGGATTAGGAATTGGCACACTGCTGGGCCAATCCAATCACCTATTTAATTTTTCTCCAAGAAGTTAACTCCTAGCTTGTAGAAATCGTCATCATACACTTGTGAGTTTTGTGCAATTACTGAGGCCATTGTCAAATTTAGACATTACTTGGTCATAAATATGTATCAAAATTGATAAAAGAAGTTTGAGAAGTTTGAGAAGTTTGATTGATCACGCAATCCAAACCTATGAGCAACAAAATTGCACCACAAGCTACTGAGTTGTGGCTTTACAATAGAGTACAAACCAGGTGAAGAAGATGTCCCTGTTGATTCCTTGTTTAGATCATTCCACATGACCTGATCTCAATCACAATTCCAAATTGTTCCAAAGCTTAAGGAAGCTTTATTGACTGATGAAAAATACGAACTGTCATGGAATTGTGCTTAGCAAATAAACATCTCAACCCTCACTATATGGTGCATGAGGATCTCTTATAATGGAAGGAAAGATAGGTTGTTCCTACTTATTCTTCTCTACCACAACAGATTCTATATGCATGTCATCATTCATTGTTAGGAGGGCATTTTGGTTATGCTCGAACCTTAGTCAGGTTAATTGCTCAATTTCATTGGCAAGGCATACATAAATGAAGGAGTATGTCCAAAATTTTCTAGTTTAACAAGTCAAAACTCTCACATTAGCACCTTCAAGACTGTTTCAGCCTCTATTAATTCCTGCTCAGTTTTGGGAAGATGTGGCCATGGACTTCATCACTAGCCTTTCCTTATCACATGGTTCCACAATTACCATGGTGGAGACAGACATATTTGTCTAAGTATGCTCATTTTACTAGTTTCAAGCTTGATTATTCTACTAAGGTAGTGATTGAAACCTTCCTGAACACAGGGGTGAAACTACACGGGTTCCCTGATTCAACTGTATCAACTAGTGACACATTTTATAACAATTATTCAAGTTGAGTGGTACTTCCCTAAACATGTCAATAAACCTTACCATGGAAATCATACTCAACCATATGTTCCTTTTACCTTTTATCACCATTGAGCAACTATGAGTCATTCAACCAGTACCAATACATTAAAGTCGCTTTGTTCTATAGGAAAAAGAAACAAGCACAAGAACTTCTTGTTCAATAGGGACTTGATGAATCTCAAGTTACATAACACTGAAACACTTATAGTAACTTATCTTCTTTTGAACTTGAGGACAATGTTGTTTTAAATGAGGGAGGCTTTGTAATGAATGAGAGTGAGAAAGAGTTAGGGTCGCCCGAATCAATGGTGTCTCTTGTTCCATACACCATTTTACCAAAATTCATATCAATTATAGCAATCAACTTTCTTAAAACAGTGAACAATTATATACTTATACTCATACAATTATAAAAATATTTTTAGTTTTATTATATGAGAATTGTTTATGTATTTATTATAAATATTGTTTCTATCTTATAATTTATTAAAAATGTTAGAAATATTTACTCTGATATTTGTTAATATAAATGATTAGTTGTTTTATAAATCAGTTGATGGAAGAGGCCCAAGCACAAGCCCACATGCAAGCTCACCAAAGAGTAGATTTGGGTCAACCACTAGAGTTATGGCCAAGAGGATCCAAGAAGACTGGAATGTTGCTACTTATGGCAGAGAAACCTTCTTATACATGTTCAAAATGCCATAAACTCTAGTGTAGAGTAAACTTTAATTTCTTGTCAAAATTTAGCATAGGAACTTTATTTGTAATTTTTCTTAGAATTAATTTTGGCACCTAAAACACCAACCTAGGTAAATTTAGGGTTTCTAAAAACCTCTAAATTTACCAAGGCCGGTCTAGAAAGCCCATAGAGGGGGTGAGCATACAACACTAGTCACACCCTTCCATGTGCTTCATTAGGCGCCACTTTTGGGAGGGAATTCATTTGAATTTCCCTCCACTTTCATTTGATTTTTTAACCCTCTAAACACTATAAATAAGAGGGCTTGACTCATGTAATTGCAAGATTAATCAATGAGTGAATTGCTGCCAAATTTGTGCCAATTACTCTCTTGTCTCCTACCCTCCCTAGGATAGACGTTTGATCTTCAATTTTCCACTAGATCAAGTGATTAAGCCTCACCTATCACTCTCCATACCTATCCTTCACCTTCAAGGAATCCATAAGCTTTAAGTGAGCTCTTTGTCCGCTACAAACCATGAAGCTTCCGCACCTCTCCACCAAGAAAATGCAATTCGGATGAAGACACTCTTCCATCAAGTGGTATCATGAGCCTAGGTTCTTCAACAGCTAAGTGTGTCTTCTTCTTTTCATTTTAATTCTGTTTTTGTCTTAATTCCGGGTTGTTCATCTTGTTTCCTTAATGTCTTGCTGTTTTTGAATTTTAATTTTGATTTGGTTGCTGTTTGGAGAAATCCAATCAGTGCAATGTGTTCAAATTGTTCTTGAGCTTCTAAACACTAAACCCTAAACCCGAAATAGAAAAAAAAATGATAAATCAAAATTCAAACAGTGTGCAATTCTGGCGCGAAATAAATGGTGAAGTGGCATCAAATTTGAAAAAATTATCATAATTAATTGATGCACTCTTTTAGCATGATTCTAACGCCAAACGTTAGTTAAGATCTTGAGTTGTTTGTGGTTTAAAATTCAAATTCAAATTTGAAAGATCCAGCTTAGCATAAATATTTTAAGTCACGCATTTGATACCTCAAAATTCCAATAGTACTATTTTGGTTTTATTAATCTAGTTCTAGTGACATTCATTAGGTTCAATTTGTGTGTTATCCTTTTGTTGTGTACCTTATTTTGTTTGTTTGTCAATTTTTGTTCAATTACTCTTTCAAGTTGTCATATATCAACTGCCTTTGTTGTATTCCAATTTCAAATTGATTTTTGTTGCTTTAACTTTTGTTGACCTCATTTCTTGGTGGATAAGTAATTCAAAGGTGCATTGTTAAGTTTGGAGCTAACATCTTTGGTGAGAGCTTTATTACTTAGTAGGTGTTGATTTCAATTCTTAAAGTTGAATATCCTTGAGAGGTTAGCAAGCAAGTGAGCTTAAACACTTACACAAAGAAGGAGTGCCAAAAAGAAAAGAAGGATTGCATAGAATAGGAATTTTTAAATTTTTTCAATTCAATTTTCTTTGTATTTTCTTTGAGTTGTAATTTGCAAAACCTTTGAATAATTAGTGGATTAATTGTGCATTAGACGATGAGTATGTCTTCAATGGCTCTAAGTGCTTAGAAGCCTCACCTTAGGATATGTCTAGTTTAAAGCTTTCTAGATAGAAATTTTTCAATTGTGTATTTTCTTGCTTTACATTGTTTAATTGCTTTGCATTTTGTTTTTCTTGCATAAAATTGTGTTTTCATTCTTGATTGTGCTCTAAGTGAATTACTTAGAGATGTTGGGTCTATTAGTGTCTAAGTTCAAGAGGGGAGGGGTGAATTGAGCTTATAAAGTTTTCGCAGGAACACACAATATTCAGTATACCAGAGGCAAAAAGAACAGATTGTTTTTACATGAAACAAATTGATTCTTCAGAGCAGTCTAGCACAATTTGAATTTGTTCAATGTAGAATTGTGATTAACAGAGAATTACAACAGAGTCAGATCAACTGAATATTATGAGGATGAAGGATACAGTTATGCTTAGAAATCAAACAAATTTACTCAACACAAGGTTCTAAGGAGAATGGTTCTTTCTCAGATTTTAATGAATAGACTATTTGTTCACAGATCACTTAAACCATCATATACAACTGCCTTGTTTATGATTAGAAAGCTTTAACAGATCAGGAAGAACAGTTTTTACTTAAACCCAGAATTAACAGATTCAATTTCAAAAGAACAGATTTAGTTCTTGACAGAATTAAGCAAAACCAGAAATGTGTGTAGGGATGAGAAGAAAGGCACACAAGTTTTTATACTGGTTCACTCATACAGAGCTACGTCCAGTCTCACCTTACCCCAAGGTGGAATCCACTAAAAACAGTTCCAATTACTTACAAACTCAGCAGTTCTTGAACATTACAAGAACAACACCAACAATGCTGAAAAACCCTATTTCAGCACACCTTGCACTCCAAGAAACCCTATCAAGGAGAGACTAACATTTACACCTTTACAAAACAGAATAAAGGAAAGATTACACCTGAAAAGAAGATGCAAGAACTCAAAACCAGTAGTTCAATTTGCTGCAGAACTGCACCAGCACCTTCACCAAGATC
>Ga0123342_1008143_pt1 | contig 13408 bp, 5 predicted proteins | sample Turbeawhitnodule_FD_89960 | JGI IMG/M metagenome (GOLD analysis project Ga0123342, IMG submission 89960) | Root nodule microbial communities of legume samples collected from Mexico - Turtle bean Mexico white nodule | ecosystem: Host-associated > Plants > Roots > Nodule | place: Mexico: Nepantla...
TAGTACATAAATGGCATAGGATAACTTTCTCTCTTCAGGGCATTGAGTAGCTTCAAAGATTCTTTCTATGTCTCTCACCCACTGGTCTGCTTCATCTGGATTTACCTTCCCATTAAACTTGGGGGGATTGTGTCTCAGAAAATCTTCCAAACTAAAGTTATGGGGTTGTTGATGAAGTTGAGACGCTTCAGCTGCTAATCTAGTTGTTTCTAATTGATGAAGGCGGCTTGATGTTGTTGTGCCATAGTAGCACTCTGTTGTTGCAAGGCTGTTGTCATCATCTCTATTGCCCGAGCTAAGTTGGGCATATCTACTGGTGGAGGAGGAGTATGTGGTCTACGTGCCATCTACTAAGCACATAAAGAATTGGGTTAAAAATTACTAAATATTTCCAACTACATCTTTAAGACAAATTAACTTAAAAGAATTACTCATAGACTTATATTCAAAGTAATATTAATAATTAATATTAATATTAATTATAATATTATTATTATTATTAAATTATGAATACTAATATGTAGGTCCACATCTTGACAAGAGTGTTAAATTATTTTAGAAAATTTTGATTTAATTAGTTTTAATTTAATTTTTATTGGAACTTTAATTATATATATATGTATAATCTTTATTTCAAATGGTAAATCCTATCATTCAAGGATTCTATTTTATTATGATTAAAAGCAGTAGAATTTTAAAGATTTTACCAATTTATGTATATACATTGAATGTAGAAAATGAGAAAGAATAAGAATTATTTTTTTATTATTGAGAAATTTTAACAAAATTTTCAGAGATAATTAGTTTGATAAGTATGTCGCAATTTTTCTCGTTATATATTAAAAAAATAATTTTTCTCTAATCATACAAAATGATAAAAGCACAATATTGTAGCTAAAAATATTTAAGATAAAACTTAAAACTATATGCTTAGTCGACAAACGTTTTTTTTTTATCTTTGCATTGAAAAAAGTCAAATATACTTCAATTACACAAAAAAAAAATATAAAATAGTGTCATAATTTTAGACATTAAAATCATCTTAATTGTTTGATATTCTTCCTTTAAAGCTTGAACTTCTTGTGAACAAAATCAGGTAGATACAACTATATATACTAATATATATATTAAGTACATACTTTAAATAATAATAAAAATAAATAAATAAGATTTCTAATAATATTAATAATATTAACAATAACAATATAATATTATATGAATGATACTATTCATTTTATTATTATTATTATTATTAATATATTATTATAATTATTACTATTAAAATATTAATATTACTTTGAAAGAATTATATTCTAGTTGAAAATGGAAAACACTTAATGCTTTATTAAGATTAACAGTAGCAAAAATTTAAAATTATCTTGCTAATTTATTTATCTATACTAAATGTATGTATATAAGAAGAAAGAATAAGAATTATTTTTTTATTCTCTTAAAGTGTTTTTCATTTTTGTTTGAATATAATTCTCTTAAATATATATTTTTTGTTTGAATATAATTCTTTTAAATATATAATTGGATTGAAATATTATCTTCGATATTATGATATTTAATTAATATAAATTTTATGTTCTAACATTTTTGAATAAATCTAACCTATTAATATAAAAATATGTTTTTTCTTCAAATAAATTCATACAAACATTATGCAATATTATGATTAGTGTATAATGTTCACAGTAGTGTTCATTGTAGCGTAAAATATGTGATATTATTTCAAATATTTCACAACCTAGATGATTTATTATTTTTATTGATTATTGTAAAAGGATAAAATGACTTTTTCTCATAAAAGAAAAAATCTTAGGTAAATTTTGTTGTTACGCAAATTGTGTCTCTGATTACAAATCAATTTACAAATTTACACTATAAGAAAATTATTAAATAGAAATCAATTTTAGAGACAAAAAAAATATTTAGTTGTTATATTGACTAAATTAAAAACCGTTTTATAGACTATAAAATTTTTTGGTTTCTAAAATAATTTTTATTATTGTTAAATAGTTTCTAAATTTGTATCTAATTAGCCACAAAGTTTTGGTAGCAAAAACTTTGGTAGTTAATTAGATACCAATTTATAAATTATTTAACAATAATAGAAACTATTTTAGAAAAAAAAAATTAGTCTCTAATTTAGTTGCTATAGTAAGTAATTATTTTTTGTCTCTAAAATTGGTTTCTATTTAATGAATTTTTTATAGTGTTAGGATGGTTATTAAGAAATTTAGGATGAATCATTAATCATCATGTGTTTATACACCCTCAACAAAATGGAGTTATTGAACGAAAAAATTGAAATATTATAGAATAAACTATAACTTCTCTTTTAAACTAATGTTCCAAAAAGATTTTAAAGAGAATAATTCTCACTATCACTTATTTAATTATCATGTTCAAACAATAAATGAGAAACTTATCCAAGAACACTTAAATGCATTTTCTTAGATACTATGTAAAAAAAAATGTTTCTTAGGATACTATGTCACAAAAAAAATGTATAAATGTTTTCATCCTTCTTCCAATTTTTTGGTATCACATGTATAAAAGTTAGTTATTTTCATCATCATCATTTGGGAATGGGAAATGATGAACATGTGGATTATTTTATATTTTCCAATCTTGTTTTTTAAAAGATAAAGGAGTAATATCATAGCAGTGAAACTAAAACTATTGAGAGAAAAATGAGTGATATCATTATTAATATTATTATTATTAATATTATTAAGAATATTAAGAATATAGATGTATAGATAAATTATTACGAATTTGTTTTCATATATAATATTAATAATAATATTGTTAATGTATAATAACAATATTAATATAAATAATAATATTAATATGATATTATTGTTATTAGTATTATCGTTAATATCGATATTATTATTGTTATTGTTATTTTGTGGACAACATAGATGATGGATTGAATTTGGTTATGGGTCTTGTTATATATTTGTCAGTAATAATAAGTATGTAATGATTAATTTAATTGTGGATATAGATATGTGGATAATTTATTTATGTATATAGATAAATTTATGTATATATTCAATGGTAATCATCCAGATCTAATGTTTAATTTACTTATAGATTTTATATTTATTTGTAGTAGTTCATTGGGAAAATTTTAAAATTTATTGTAGTGAATAATTTTGAAAAATTTATAGTCCAACTGGAAATGAAAAACTCGTGTTCACCAATTTCAGAGGAAGTGTTAAATTTTTTTAGGATATTTCATATGTGTATTTTCCTAGTTTTAGTTGTACCATATTAGTTTTTTATTTAGTTTGTATTGGAGTTTTTATTTTATATATTTTATCTTTATTTCAAATTATAAATCTTATAATTTAAGGGTATTATTTTATTAAAATTAAAAGTGATAGAATTCCAAAAATATTTTACTTATTTATCTATATATATTCAATATATGTAGGTAATGAGAAATAGTAAGAATTATTGTCTTTTATTATTGAGAAATATTCATAAATTATTAGGAAAGATGAAAATGTTACATAAATAAAGTATTATTACTTTTTTTGAGAAGCAATCTTTTTCTTGCAGCAGGTGAAGTCCATTTAAAGCACTGTTGAGGTCCTGGGTTGTATTTACATGGTCCAGTTGCAAATATATCCCAAGAACATCTATTGTGGTGACCATATTCATCTCTTTCTTCGACATATATGTCAAAATGATGATCTCCTCCCGACCATACAAAATGACAAAAGTACAAGGTCGCATTAATAAAATAGTTAGGATAAAACCTGAAACTAAATGTTTGACCAACATTGAGTTGCTGCAACCCTAGATCATGGTGTTTATCTTTGCATCGAAGAGCCAAATATCTTTTTTCTAAGCGATTAGTTATGTCAACAGTCACTTTAGTGGGAATAAAAGGAGCACCACCACCCTCACTCTCACCATACTCGAATTGCACACCAACAAATATTACTAAGAACAAACAAACTATTACTCTCATTTTAGACATTAAAACCATCATTGCTCAATTGTTGGATATTGTTTCTAAAGTTTGAGCTTCTTGTAAACAAAATTAGGTAGACACACCTATATATACTACTTACATATTTTAATAATAACAAATTTAAAAACATTAATATTATTAAAAATAATATTAATTGTTAGAGGTCGTTTAGCAGTCAAATTAAATATGATACGATTGCAGGATATACATGTCTAATGCCACATATATGGTAGTATAATTGTTGTTAGATGATCTTGCGTCGTCTCCCAATGAATCCAATAGTGAAATTAGTACAGTACATCAGTGTTTAGAATCTATTTGCAAGCCATAAAAGTTAGCAATAACCATAAACATAAAAGAGGGCTGAGATAATTGTGCGCAAAATATAAAATAAATTAAAATAAAAAATAAAAAACGGTTGATTACCAAGTTTTCCTATCATTGAATTCTTCAAAGGTTCTCTAAAGATCAATAATTTCTCAATCCTCCAATAGAACTAAACCAAATTGAATGTGCATCAATCTAATTCTGAAACTCACTAGTAAAGCATGTGTGTCTACTAGTTTAATCAACACCCACTTTGTTCCATGTGTATAATCCATGGGATTGCTTATCTCCTCCCCCTTGAATCATGCACCCAAAAAAATTATTAGAACAATGTCGAACTAACTAAGAAATCAAAGTTTAAGATAAGTAAACCTCTCACAAAAACCAGTTTTTCAGGATATTAGACTATTAATATAACTGTTATAGAGAATTAAAAATCGAAACTTTTATAGATTAAAACCTCATAACTCAATGGTAAATTACAAAAAAAATCAAACACTATGAATTACAAAGAAGAAAAGAAACTAAGAAAACCTTAAAAAGCTCCATTTTCTTTAAGGCTTGTATCTTAACGATGTTGAGAAAATATTGTAGTTTAGATTTTGTTAACCATTTCCAACTTTCCAGAATTATTTTATTTTGTAGAAAATTTGCTTCCAATGTTATGATACTGTACATTTTATTTTCTTTTTTCTTTCTCCTCAAAATTTATTTTCTAATTTGGTTCAAGTAGCAACTACTTATTTTGGCTATTTGGCTCATTCATAAAGGTATATAATAATTTATTCTAAAAAACACAAAAATAATAACTAAAACCCACATAAATCTAATTATATAAATATTATTTAAAATAATAAATTTATTTATTATTATAATCCAATAATTCATTATTAAATATATTAATTGTATATAAATATATGCTCATTAATACTAATTAATACTAATTAATGTTATTGATGACAACTATAATAACATTAATATGATTACGTAACACGATTTCAGCGCTCATTGGATTGCAAAAATTGAAACGCTTAATTAATTGTAATTCTTTAATGGTAACGTATAAGAAAACGTAGGGAGCAATTAATGCAAAAAACAATTCCTAAAATCAACCACTAATTAACATTAATTTCAAATGTCATTAATAATAACAGAATTAACACACAGAATCTAAAACACACCTTGTTAAAATATGGTAATTTATATGATTATTTAATATCGATTAGTATATTGTTTATAATTTTAATTTAATATTGTTGAAGATGTCACCTTAATTAAATTGAATAATATAATTATTTTAAAAAATATTTATTTTTTTTATAAAAAGTTTTTATGTTAGGCATCACTCTGCATAAAAATATTTAATATATTCCTAGAGTATGAAATACTTGATTAAATAAACAAATAACTCATCTAAATAAATAAGGGATTTAAACAAGCAAATGTAACCGTGTTAAGCAGTCATAAATGATTCATAACTATTTACATTAGTTGGTAGAAAAAACATACAAAGTTACATGTATAGGTCTGTTTACTTTACTTTCAATACAAGAAATTCAAAATTTAGACATCATGATGATTTTAATGTCAAAAGTTACAGCATTACTTTGTTTATTGTTAACAATATTTTTGGTGTGCAATTGAAGTGTGGTGAGAGTATTGCTCCTATTCTTCCCACTAGAGTAGCCGTTGAAATAATTAATCGCTTAGTAGATAGATATTTAGTTGTTCAATGCAAAGATAAACACAATGATTTCGGGATGCAACAATTGAATGTTGGTGAAACATTTAGTTTTAGGTTTTTTCCTAAGTATTATTATCCTTCTACCTTGTTTTTTTTGTCATTTTGTATGGTTGGAAGGAGATCATTATTTTGATATATATGTCCAAAACCGAGATTGATTTTGTCATCAAAATAAGTGTGCTTGGGACATAGTTGTCAAAGGACCATGTAAGACAGATACGGGACTTCAAGAATGTTTTGGATGGAATCCACCTGTCGAAGAGAAGATTGCTCCTGCAATAGAATAATAACACTTTATCTATATAACATTTTTATCTTTCCTTAAAATTTATGAAGATTTTCAAGAATAAAAGAAAGTAATTTTTAGTATTTCTCATTACATTACATGCATACATTGAATAGATATACATGAATGGATAAAATAATATCAAAATCCTACCTCTCTTAATCTTAATAAAACAATATTTCTCAGATGATATTTACAAAATGAAACAAATAAAGCCCTAATAAAAACCAAATTAAAAATAATATGATAGAATTAAAACAAGTAAAATACTTATAAGAAATTTTCTAAAATAACTCAACATTTTTTCTCAAATTGGTGAATGACTGTTTTTCATTTTCAACTAGAATATAATTATTCCAAAATTATTCACTATGAGAAAGTTCAAATTTATATTATTATGTACATATATAGATTTATAGGTAAACTACTTACGTATTAAGATACAAATTTGTATCAATCCATAAATTCAACATTACATACGAATTATTATCCACAAATACAGATTCAGAGGTAAATTATCTACAAATATATATATATATATATATATATATATATTCATATATAAATTATGCATTATATACAAATTATTATTTATGGATATAAATCAAAATTCATAAATTAGAATCGTTGAGATGAATCTATTTTAATGACGACAATCTAAAAGAAAGAATTGTATTTAATTGTTTTTAAAAAGTTGAGAACACATCAAACATTTTAACACTACAAGAAAATCATGAAATAAAAATCTATTTTTAGAAACCAAAATAATTAGTTGCAATAGTAAAATAAATAAAATTCCTAAATAATTCAAATCCTAAATAAATGTAAACCTTAATTTATTTAATATCTTAGTTAAATAAAAATATAAAATAAATAAAATTATTAAATTATTCAAAATTTTAATTAAATATAAATCCCAAATTATTAAATGTCTTACTCAAATAAAAATTTATAATAAATAGAATTTTAAACTATTCAAAATTCTAAATAAATATAAATCCTAAAGTATTTAATACTCTACTTAAATAAAAATTTAAAATAAATAAAATTTATAAATTATTCAAAATCTCAAATAAATATAAATCCTAAATAATATGAATATGAATATTAATATTTTATTTTTATTAATTTTTATTATTAAGAATATTATTAAATATTGTTTGAGGAATGATTTCGTTTTTGGGGTTTCATTTTCGTTTAGTCTAACCTTACTCGTTCATGCCCGAATACACCTTGTATATATGAATGTTAATAACATTAACAATATTAAAAATGATAATAATAATAATATCAATAATAAAATTCTTAATATAGAAACAAATTAATAATAACAATAATATTAATATTAATAATAAAAACAATTATTTTAATAACATTTTAAAAACTTAGATTGCTAATTAGATACCAATTTAGAAACTATTTAACAATAATGGAAACTAATTTAGAAACCAATTTTTTATTTAATTTCTAAAATAGTCTCTAATTTAGTTACTATTACAACTAATTATTTTGGTCTCTAAAAATTGATTTCTACTTCATGATTGTCTTGTAGTGATATATATATATATATATATATATATATATACTTAAATATTAATAATAATAATTTTATCAATATTAGTAATATTATTATTATTATTATTATAAAAAATATTAATAATAGTAATAATAATTTTAATAAATTTACAATAACAATATTATATGAATGATAGTACTCATTTTATTATTATTAATAATATATTATTATAATTATTGCTATTAAAATATTAATATTATTTTGAAAGAACTATATCTTAGCTGAAAAATCGAAAACACTTATTCTTCAATTTGAAGAATAATATTTTATTAAGATTAAGAGCAGCAAAATTTTAAAATTATCTTGCTAATTTATTTATATATATTAAATGTATGTATATAATGAGAAATAATAAGAATTATTATTTTTTATTCTCTTCTATTATTGAATAAGTGTTTTCATTTTTGTTTGAATATAATTCTTTCAAATATAATTGGGTCCAAATCTGATGTTCTTTATATTTAATTAATATAAAATTGATGTTTTAACATTTTTTAATAAATCTAACGTATTAATATAAAAATATGCTTTTTCTTCAAATAAATTCATTCAAACAATACGCAATATTATGGTTAGTGTATCATGTTCACTGTAGTGTTAATTATAGCGTAAATTGTATATATAATATAGAAATTATAAAAAAATAAAAATATCAACACAAATAAATATTTTTTTACTCTTAAAACTAAAGAACCTTAATTTTTCATTGTAAATGTAAATGAAAGTATATAAAAATAATGTGAATCCTTGTGGCTCTCAAATAAAATTACTTTGTAAGAAAATATCATTAGTTTGTAATTAATTTGATTATTTAAATATAAATTAATACATTATTTATAATTTTAATAATGATGAAGAGGTTATCTTAATAAAACTTATTAAATTAATACGATTATTTAACGCATTTTGGATTGCAAAAATTGCAACGCTTAATTAATTGTAATTCTTTAATGGTAACGTATAAGAAAACGTATGGAGCAATTAATGAAAAAAAAAAACAATTCCTAAAATCAACGACTAATTAACATTAATTTCAAATAACATTAATAACAGAATTAACACACAAAATCTAAAACACTTATTGTTAAAAAATTTAATTTATATGATTATTTAATAACAATTAGTATATTGTTTATTATTTTAATATTGTTGAGGAGACCACCTTAATTAAATTGAGTAATATAATTATTTAAAAAAATATTCAGTATATTTATAGAACATGAGATGTTCCATTAAATAAACAAATAACTCATTTCATCTAAATAAATAAGGGATTTAAACAAGTAAACGTAAAAGTGTTAAGCATTAATAAATGATTCATAACTATTTACATTGGTTGGTAGAAAAATACACAAACTTACATGTGTACTTAGTATATATATTATATTTACCTTATTTTTTATACAAGAAATTCAAAATTTAGAGATCATGATGGTTATAATGTCCAAAATTACTGCAATACTTTGTTTATTGTTCACAATATTTATCGGTGATCAATTGAAGTGTGGTGAGAGTCATGTTCCTATTCTTCCCACTAGGGTAACAGTTGAAATAACTAATCGCTTAATAGATAGATATTTAGCTGTTCGATGCAAAGATAAACACAATGATTTCGGGGTGCAATATTTGAATGTTGGCGAAACATTTAGTTTTAGGTTTTTTCCTAAGTATTATTATCCTTCTACCTTGTTCTTTTGTCAATTTGTATGGTTGGAAGGAGATTATTATTTTGATATATATGTCCAAGACCGAGATGGATATTGTCATCATAATAAGTGTTCTTGGGACATAGTTGCTAAGGGACCATGTCAGACCGATGGGATTCGAGAGTGTTATGGATGGAATCCACCTGCCGACGAGAAGATTGCTCCTGCAATAGAATAATAACACTTTATCTATATAACATTTTTATCTTTCCTTAACATTTATGAAGATTTTCAAGAATAAAAGAAAGCAATTCTTAGTATTTCTCATTACATGCATACATTGAATTTATATACATGAATGGATAAAATAATATCAAAATCCTACCTCTCTTAATCTTAATAAAACAATATTTCTCAGATGATATTTACAAAATGAAACAAATAAAACCCTAATAAAAACCAAATTAAAAATAATATGATAGAATTAAAACAAGTAAAATACTTATAAGAAATTTTCTAAAATAGCTCAACATTTTTTCTCAAATTAGTGAATGACTGTTTTTCATTTTCAACTAGAATATAATTATTCCAAAATTATTCACTATGAAAAAGTTCAAATTTACATTATTATATACATATATAGATTTATAGGTAAACTACGTACATATTAAGATACAAATATGTATCAATCGATAAATTCAACATTACATACGAATTATTATCCACAGATACAGATTCATAGGTAAATTATCTACAGATATATATATATATATATATATATATATATATATTCATATATAAATTATGTATTATATACAAATTATTATTTATGGATATAAATCAAAATTCATAAATTAGAATCGTTGAGATGAATCTATTTTAATGACGACAATCTAAAAGAAAAAATTGTATTTAATTGTTTTTAAAAAGTTGAGAACACATCAAACATTTTAACACTACAAAAAAATCATGAAATCAAAATCAATTTTTAGATACCAAAATAAGTAGTTGCAATAGTAAAATAAATAAAATTCTTAAGTTATCCAAATCCTAAATAAATGTAAATCTTAATTTATTTAATATCTTAGTTAAATAAAAATCTAAAATAAATAAAATTATTAAATTATTCAAAATTTTAATTAAATATAAATCCCAAATTATTAAATATCTTACTCAAATAAAAATTTAAAATAAATAGAATTTTAAATTATTCAAAATTCTAAATAAATATAAATCCTAAAGTATTTAATATTCTACTTAAATAAAAATTTAAAATAAATAAAAAATTTAAATTATTCAAAATCTCAAATAAATATAAATCCTAAATAATATGAATATTAATATTAATATTTTTATTTTTATTAATTTTTATTATTAATAATATTATTAAATATGATTTCGTTTTTAGGGTTTCATTTTGTTTAGTCTAACCTTACTCGTTCATGCACGAATACACCTTATATATATGAATGTTAATAACATTAACAATATTAAAAATGATAATAATAATATCAATAATAACATTCTTAATATAGAATCAAATTAATAATAACAATAAGATTAATATTAATAATAAAAACAATTATTTTAATAATATTATTAATGTTATTGAAATTGTTATTATTAAAATATGTACGATACTGTATACTATATAATATATATATATAGGTGTGTTTGTTATTCTCACAATTACTAGTATTAATATTGTAATTAATGTTATTAATGTTAATAAAATGTTATTATGTTAATAAAATATAATTAATATTATTAATGTTAATAAAATATGTAACTAGTATATATAGGTGAGTTTATCTAATGTTGTATACAAGAAACTCAATTTTAGAGCAAGAATATCAAAAGTGATGATGTCCAAGATTACATTAGTATTTTGTTTGTTGTTAACAATATTTTTTGGTGTTCAACTGAAGTGTGGTGAGAGTATCGCTCCTGTCCTTCCCACCAAAGTAACGATTGAAATAACCAATAGCGTATATAATGGATATTTGGATGTTCATTGCAAAAGCAAAGACGATGATCTCGGATTGCAACATCTAAATGTTGGCCAATCATATAGTTTTTCATTTTTTCCTAAGTATTTTATCCCTTCGACCTTGTACTTTTGTCGTTTTATATGGACAGGAGGAGATCACTATTTTGATATATATGTCGAAGATCGAGATGGATATTGTAAAGACAAACCTTGTTCTTGGAACATACTTGCCAATGGACCATGTAGATGGATATCGGGAGCTCTGAAGTGTTTTCCGTGGAATCCACCCGCCGCAGGAGAGAGATTACTTCTGTAACAAAGTAATAACACGTTATCTATGTAACTTTTTTATCTCTCCTCAAAATTTATGGAGATTTCTCAATAATGAAAGAGAATACAGAAACCGTTCTTAATCTTTTAACAACACATTATCCCTCGAATTATATCAACAATTTGAAAGATAAAATATATAGAACTAATGTCTCAATAAATACCAAATTAAAAATAATATGAATAAATTAAAACTTTTAAAATACCTATATGAATTTTCCTTAACATTTCTCCCAAGTTGATGAAAAAGTATTTTTCATTTTCGTTGGACTAAAATTCTTTCAAAAACTATTTACTACAAGAAACTCACCATTTATTTAGAGTTACTCATAAATTAACAATAATAATAAGATGTGTAATTACTTTTAGTCCTATATTAAAGTTCAAAAATTAATTTCATTTTCTATATTTAAAAAAAAATATTTTAAAAAGTTCAATGTCGTTGTGTCTCAACTTAAGTTAAGAATTTCAATTTGGTCCAAAAATTTTAACACAATTTTAGGTGTGGTTCCACTGTATATGAAATGATTCAAAGTGGTAACAGAAAAAGTTTTATTTAATTGTCTTTAAAAAGTTGAAAACACATTAAACATTTTAAATTTTGGAGGATAAAATTGATTTTTAACTTTATAGGACTAAAAGAATAATAAAGCGTAATCATAACATGAATAATAATAATAATAATAATAATAATAATAATATTTATGAATATAGATTAATAAGTAATTTATATATATATATGAGAATAACATTAACCATCTATTTTTTTCACACATTTTAGTTTCTAATTTTATCCTTTATAATATTAAAATATAATAAATTTTACAATTATTTATTTTAAATTGATTATTTAAATATTAAAAAATTTAGGGAAATTTGAATTTGAAAAAAAACCAAAAAAACTCAATTTCTTACAATTTTACTCTTTAATTAACTACATTTTTAAATTCAAATAATTCTTCCTAATAAAATACCTACACGATAAAAAAATTACATCAAATAAAAATAAAAAATTATTTAATTTATAATTACTTTTAATAAATATCTTTTTATAATTTCATAATATATTTTTATTTCAGTAGTTATTATAATAATGGTAATTGTTTTTTCAAAAAAAAATTGTACATATTTATATCATTCATCTTTTAATAAAAAAATATTTATTTATTTAATAAAATAAATAATTGATTTTTTTATTTTAAAATAATTAAATAAATTCTGTTTTTTTAAATAACGATTATATATATATATATAATATATCTTTTAAAAAAATTAAACCAACATAATAGTTATATATAGTAAATTTACAAATTTTATTATAAATTATAAGATATGTTTGTATATACATATGTTATAAAAAAATGCTAATTTGCAAAGTCATAATTCTGGAGTAATAATTTTTTTTATGTGGAATACCAACTAAAGATTGATATTAAGATGTCTTTCAGTTTTTTTCATTAGAAAATAAGTAATATTTTTATTAATGAATATATTTATAAAATTTCTGATAAA
>Ga0123342_1008144_pt1 | contig 13404 bp, 13 predicted proteins | sample Turbeawhitnodule_FD_89960 | JGI IMG/M metagenome (GOLD analysis project Ga0123342, IMG submission 89960) | Root nodule microbial communities of legume samples collected from Mexico - Turtle bean Mexico white nodule | ecosystem: Host-associated > Plants > Roots > Nodule | place: Mexico: Nepantla...
ATATATATATATATATATATATATATATATATATATAATATTCTCTTTTCTACTTGTTCTTGGTATTTTCGTTTCATGCTTATAGTTGGATTATATCTAATCAATAGAGTCTTGACTTTTATCCTTAAATTTAACTGAAAAGTATTTTTATGGATCTGAAATAGACGGAAATATTTGATAACTTGTAATGCTAGGAATAAATTTCAGGTTATTAATTGCACCATAATTTTTGTTCATAAAGCTGGATGATTTGTTAGATATATGAGGAATTAGTGTTTGAGGAATTATCTTATATCAAGGTGAATAACTTAAAAATTTCAGCATCAAGAATAAGTAGTTTTGAGTATTATAAATATACCAAAATACAAATGACTAAGATAGAAGCAATTCGATCCCAAGCATTTTTATCTATATTCTAAAAGTTAGCTTCGTTACATGTTGAATTAAATCTTAAATTGTGAGTTATTTCTGGTGAAAGCGTTAATTTGGTTATGAAAAAGTTCCTACGGTTATATTATATACTTATTTAGTTTTATATCATAATATCTTAATTAAAATTGTTCCCTGTATATTCGACAATCGTACTTTAAATAGTACTATATTACAGTTGATAAAAATCAAGTTTTGGCGCCGTTGCTGGGGAAAAATTTCTTTTAAGAATTTTTGAAGTATAACTTATTGAGTATTTTGAATAGTTTATTTTCTTTGTGAATAGATAATTGTTTATAGCTTATTATTTTATGTTAGTGCAAATATTTGCTTGAGTTGTCTTAGATATATGTTATTACGAGGACAGGTTCCTGAAGATCAATTGGAATTTGACCTAGAAATTGAGAAGACAACTATAAAAAATCGGAGCAAAATGAGAAAAGAAAAGAAACAAGGACAAGGAAAAAGAGAATCTTCCAACACTCTCAACTCACACAACGAAACAAAGTTAGAAATGGCTGATAATAGACAAAATCCACCTAGAAGGACACTGGAGAATATACCATGCAACAAGGACCGAGGAATTTCTTCAGTATAGCCATACCTCCTGCCACCAAATCATTAGAAATGAAACCAACTTTTCTTAGCTTAATCAGTACTCATCAATTCATTGGAATGGATCATGAAGACCCTTATACTCATCTATCCACATTCTATGAGTTGGTTGGGACCAAGGGCTTCGAGGAGAATGATATTGAATTTATTTATATGTGCCTATTTCCTTTCTCACTGGAAAGCAAGCCAAAAGAATAGTTAAAGTCGCATCCAAACCAAAGTTTAAGTAGCTAGAATAATATAAAAGAGAAATTCTTACATAGATTCTTCCCACTCTCTCGATATATCAAATGCCAAATCTGGTATTTCCACATTCAAGAAAGGGTTAGATGAACCTTTTTTTGAAACTTGAGAATGTTTTGAAGTAATGTTAAGAAAGTGTATTAATCATGGCTTTGAAGAAAACGCTCAGTTGAACATATTCCACAATGGTTTGAGGCCTGATACTAAAATGATTTTGGATGTTACAGTAGGAGGTACATTGATGACTGTTGACCAAGCTCAACACGATAAACATACAGTCTAAAAGAAAGGGGTGTTGGATCTTAGTACTTCAGATGCAATTTTAGCACAGAATAAAATTTTGACTCAGCAAATTGAGGCATTAACCAAGCAAATGTCAAAAATGACTCAACAGTTACATGTAGTAAATTCTTATTCAATTCATAATCAAGCTTTGAAGTGTGATTTTTGTGGGGGGCATCATTTTAATGGACAATGCTCTTATCTAAATCCATAAGAGGAAAAGGTCCAGTATATGAATAATCAAGGAAGGCAAGGTGGCTTTTCATCTAACTATCCAAATAACATGGCTCAAAGGTGGAGGAATAATCTAAATCAAGGTTTTGCGTGTAAGCAAGAGGTTGGATCATTTAACATGCAAGATCCTTATCAGCAACAACCACATTATCCTTTCATTCATGAGAGAACATTCAAATTGGAGGATACTTTTGAGAAGTTCATGCAAGTCTTTCTATCCAATCAGAAAAATACGGAAGCATCAATAAGGAATTTAGAGGCATAGGTGGGGCAGTTGGCTAAACAGTTAGCTGATAATCAAGGAAGTCAATTTTCAGCCAATACACAAACCAATCCCAAGGAGCATTGCAAGTCTATCACTACCAGAAGTGGGAAAGTTATAGGAAAAAGAATTGAGGAAATTATAGTTGTTGAGGAGGAGGTTTTAAAAGGTAAAGAGATTTAAAAAGAACAGATTGTGTGTGAGGGAGGACAAAGAAGGAATAAGGAAGATGTTGTAAATATTGAAGAGAAAATAGAAAAAAAAAAGAAAAAAAAAAGTGAAAAACAAGAGAGGAGTGTTCCTTTAAAAGATGTACCTTATCCACATGCTCCTACAAAGAAAGATAGTTAAGATTTATGGATATTCTTAAAAGATTACAAATTAACATTCCGTTTACTGAAGCTTTATAGTAGATGCCTACATATGCTAAATTCATGAAGGAATTATTGACAAAGAAAAGAAAATTCAATGACCAGGAAATAGTTGAATTAGAAGTTGGATGCAATGCTAAAATTCAATCACCTATCAAGACTTGCAAATGAGGAAGTAGTTGCACTTGAATCAGAAGTAATAGATGAGTTTCCTGATAAAAAACTCCTTGTAATTTAAGAAAGACCATGGTTTGCATATATGGCAAATTTTAAAGCTGCAGAAGTGGTTCTTGAAGATTTTGGATGGCATCAAAAGAAAAAGTTATTCAAAGATGTTAATCATTATGTGTGGGATGATCCTTGTCTATTTAAAGTTGGTGCATATAATTTGATAAGGTGTTGTGTTACAAGAGATGAAGCTAAAAATATTTTGTCATTGTCACAATTCATCATATTCACCATATGGAGGTCATTTCAATGGAGAAAGAACAACAACTAAAGTGTTACAAACTAGATTTTATTTGTCAACTCTGTTCAGATATGCACATGAACATGTTCAGAACTGTGATAGTTGCCAAAGAACTGGAGCTATTACCAGAAGGCATGAAATGTTGTTGCTGAACATTCAAGAGATTGAAGTATTTGATTGTTGGGAAATTGATTTTACAGGACCAATGCCATCATCACTCTCAAATCAAGTATGTCTCGAAATGGGTGGAAGCAGCTGCAACTCAGAAAGATGATGCCAAAATTGTGATCAAATTTCTTAAGAGAAATATTTTTACTAGTTTTGGTACTCTAGAGTTTTGATAAGTGATGGATTTTGTAATGCGTAGCTTCAAAAGGTTTTAGAACACTATGGAGTTAGACATAAAGTAGCAACAACTTACCATCCTCAAACTAATGGTCAGGTAGAGATTTCTAACTGGGAAATTAAGAATATTTTGCAAAAAAATAGTATCTTCTTCCAAAAAGGATTGGTCTAACAAGATTGATGAAGCTCTTTGGGCTTATAGAACAACATTTAAGATGCCTACTACTTTGTCTCCATTCCAATTGATATATGGTAAGGCATGTCATCTTCCGGTGGAATTGAAACACAAAGCATACTGGGCAATCAAGTTCTTAAACTTTGATCCTGAAGCAGCTAGAGAGAAGACAAAAGTACAACTTCATGAACTTGAAGAAATGAGATTCAATGCTTACCGATCTTCAAAACTTTATAAGGATCGAGTCAAATTTTATCATGATAGAAATTTTTTGAAAAGAACTTTTGAACCAGGTCAATTAGTGTTGTTATTCAATTCCAGGTTGAGGTTTTCCCTGGAAAACTCAAATCAAGGTGGTCAGGACCATTCCAAGTCAAGCAAGTAAAACCATACGGAGCAGTGGAATTGGAAGATCCTACCTAAAAAAGGAGTTGGGTGGTCAATGGACAAAGATTGAAACATTATTTTGGTGGTACAATTGAAAGGCGCACCACTATGATCCACCTGAATGATCCTTAATTGAATCAGGTGTCAAGCTATATGACGTTAAACGAGCGCTTGCTGGGAAGTAACCCAGTGTTTTATTTTGAAGTGTGTCTTTAATTGTACTTTTGATTTAGTAGTATATTTTAATATTTGATGTCGTTAAAACCAATTGATATTTGATGTCCTTAAATTTGGGAATTGAGTAATGGTCATGTAGGATTGGAATGTTAGGTGAAATGAATGGATGAAAAAAAAAAAGGTTTGAAACTATTCACAAAATAAAAAATTTCAAGAAAATTTCATTGCAGGGTAATTTTAGCTTAAGCTAGGTTCTTATAGCCTAAGCGAGATATGCAGAAGAATTAACAAATTTTATTCTACAATTCTCACCTAAGCTAAAATGACCTTGTCTGGGCTAGAAAGAATGTGTTGCTCTCGGCCAAATTTTCGCCTAATGATATGAACCCAAGAACATGATAAGGATATGATATGAACATGTTATGGATTCAATGAGAGTTGGAATATGATTAGGCACTTTTTAAGAATTGGATCAATGTTCTTAATCAATCAAGAACTCACCAAAACACAAGTAACCAAGCCAAACTCACATAGAAACCCATTTTTTGCCATATGAACCGTTTGAAACAAGGAACAACACAAATGCACCGATTAAAACTCTAAGAAACACAATTAAAACCATAAGAACAACAAACTAAGACAAACTACCAAATATAAACACAAACTAAACAAATTTTGATTGAATCAACAAGAAACAACAAAGACATGTTTTAGAGTTTGTTTTGGAATGGAAATGGATGAAGAAGATGAAAAAGGACAAGGAAACTTATGTGGTTGGAGCTCTTGGAATTGTGCACGCCACTTGAAGGATGGTTGGCTTCAAGATGAGTGTTGTTGCCGCCACTTGAGATCCCAAGAATTCACTCAAGATAAGACTAGAAGAGAAGAAGACACAAGTCTCACTCACTCACTCACCATTGGTAGAGGTTCTTTACTCTCAAAAATCAATCTTATTATTTCAAAGACCTAAGCCTCCCTTTTATAATAAGGAAGACCGGTCATAAAGTACAAGAGAAGCTTTGAAAGATTACCTTCTAACTCCTTCTATTCTAGCGCCTAAAGGAGTGTGAAGAGGCACCCTTCTAGTTCCTTCCTAAAACTAGTGCCTAATAAGGTGCTATACAATGGAGGTATCTTTTAGGTTTCCCTCTTTAGCACCTTCCTAAACACTACTCTATATGTTTTACAAGTTTATACAAAAGAAATTATAAAAAGAGAAAACATTTGAAGCCTACTACCTAAATCCTTAGCTTTGCTCCTTGTAATCCTTTGAGGTATAAAGGATGATGAGCTAATGTGTCCTTGAGAATCTTGAACTTCAACCTTATTCTCTTCTTCTTCTTGATCTCTATCACCTAAGCAAGCCATTTTTAGCTTGAGCTAAAGTGAAAAAACTTTATGTTGCTGCTCTCGCCCTAAATCTAGCTTGAGCGAGACAGACCCAGCCTAGGCTAGAAAAAGTTACATTGCTGATGGTGGAGATGCGGGGTAAAACAAACTCTAATAAACTTTACCATTTTAAATCTTCATTCAAACTTTATTCAAACCCAGTGCGCCCTATTTCTCTCCAGTTTTAGACTTCCAAAGCTATCTTTCAGTCAAGCATTTCATCTAAACTTCCATTACCAAGGTAAGTACTTCCACTAACATCTCCATTGCCATTCTCATTGCCATTTCCATTCAAGCAATTCTTCATTTTAAGGTTTCATTCCCAAATTGCTACAAACTCAAAGATCCAACAAGGCATCTACCATGGTTTTGCCCAAGGTCAAAATAATTTGTGGATAACACCCATTGAATTTAATGATTATCTATCTTGGCCTGGGGACATGCACAAATTTTCATAGTAAGTTGACTTTAGTAGTTTAGTTTAATATTTCTTACTTTAACTTTTTGTTGATTGCAAGCTTAAGTTAGTAATATTGGCTTATGTTTGCGTATTTTGTGAGACTTTGTACATAGATAGATGATGGTAACTTCTTTTTTTCAAATGTATAGTCATAGTAAAAAATTTTGAAAAAAGAAATCAAACCCTAATTCTAAATTACAACAACTAAATGGAGGATCATGGAATTAATTTAAAGAAAAATAATTGTGGTTGAAACCATCACTCAAATTGAGGAAAGATAGTAATGTATAAAAGTTGGAACAAGGTAAACAGTTGAAAGCAATGAGTGAGAACAACTAAGGAATTAAAATTAGTCAACCAAGTGAGAGTGTGAAACCTTAAAACAGTTTGAGAGACTTTCACTAGTGAAGAGTTAATTGAGGTTGCCTGATTTTCGAGTCAATTTGCATCACAAAACCAAACATGGAGATGATTGAGGCATGTTTAATAGAGTGGATGTGAGAAAAATCATATCCAAATAGCTAACCTTTGCACTATGTAATGAAATGTGTAGAAAAATAATCATTTTTTAGCTGAAATTTGTTTTATTTTACTGTAGCTTCTAATATAAATATATTGTCCTAGCTTGTGGTATGCTAACAAATGGAGAGCGTGGATGTAATTCAAATTTCTATAATTAAAAGAATTGGGTTTGGATCTTGAGAATGACAGAAAAATAATCCACATTCTCATTCTCTTTTCTAAAAAAAGTTTTAAAAAAATCAAAATAAATAAGGGGGATTACAAGAATAAAAAGGGAAACAATGTGAATGAATCTTATTGAATGGATAATGGATAACACAATTAGAAATTGAATTGCAAATATGCTAATCTTTTGTTAAGTGTGCACTTTGTTATCCTAGAAAAACCAATTTTTCTTTGAAACCCAACCTCATTACAACTTTAAAAAGACCTCAAGATTTATGTTTGTAAGAGTGTTTGTAATCAACTGGAAATGAAGGGTAACCTTAAAATAGCTAGGAAATCAGTGAAAAGAGAGGGAAAACACTTACAAATGAGGAATTAAGAGAGGAATTCCTTAGTTTGATTCTCAGTAAAGAGTAACAATTATTTACCGTGGAAATTGATTGGAAACACCATAATTTTGTTTCTTTTATCCTGTTCTTTTTTCATAAGTTGTTCTAACATTGAACTATATATTTGATTTCTAAGGATTATTGGGGAGGAATGAATTTTTTTTTTTTTTTGGGATTCAATTATTTTGCTTGAGGACAAGAAAGATTCTAGGTTGGGAGGAAGTTGATAAGTGTCAATGTGTAGTATTTATAATAGAGAAAATTGAACACTTTGAAACTTAATTGTTGCTTAATGTCAAAAAATTACCCTAATTTGAGAATTATTGAATCTGGTTATATATTTTGAACCAAGAAACAAATGAATAAATTTAATTCCAATTATTTTGTAAATTTTAGATGAATGTGAAGCATTAGAAAAAAGAAATCAAAGACTTATAGATTGGATCACAAGAAGAAGTCAAGAAAGAAAATTTAAAGGAAGCATCTCACTCAAGTTAAAAAATTTAGCTTAGAATTAAATTATCCAGATTAAGTTAATGGGGGCAGTATTAAACTTGCTCATGATAGAATCGCTCGCCCAAGCTAAAACAACACCAAAATATCTAGCCTAAGCTAGGTTAACTCGCTTGAGCTAGATTCCATTAAATAAATTTTGGAACAGATTTAAAACAAAGATTATGGGAAGGATTAGAGAGATTACTTGGAGAAAATAAGAAAACTTTGTTTTTAGGAGAAGAACTAGCTAAGATCAGCTCTTCTTATGCTATTCAAATCAGGAATGAAGATTGGAGAAGCTATCGTGAGTGGCTAATTGCTTTCAAATTGGGATTGAATGTAATCTACTATGATAAAATGTATACTTGGTTATATATATATAATATTCTCTTTTCTACTTGTTCTTGGTATTTTTCTTTCATGCTTATTGTTGGATTCTATCTAATCAATGGAGTCTTGATTTTGATCCTTAAATTTAACTGAAAAGTATTTTTATGGATCTGAAATAGATGAACCATAATTTTTTCATAAAGCTAGATGATTTGTTAGATATCTAAGGAATTAGTGTTTGACAAATTATCTTATGAATTTCATATGTGACGAATCAAGGTGAATGACTTAAAAATTATAGCATCAAGAATAAGTAGTTTTGAGTATTATATATTCTAATATTCCAAAAATACAGATGACTGAGACAGAAGCAATTCAATCCCAATCATTTTTTTATCTATATTCTATAAGTTAGCTTCGTTACTTGTTGAATTAAATCTTAAACTGTGAGTTATTTATGGTGAAAGCGTTAATTTGGTTAATGACAAGTTCCTACGGTTATTTTCTATACTTATTGAGTTTTATATAAGAACATCTTAATTAAAAAATTGCCCTGTGGATTCAATATTCATACTTTAAATAGTATTATATTACACTTGATTCGGTATACTTGCCGAGGAAAATCAACAAAATTAATTGTTATTTTTTATGTGTTAAGTTTTGTGGCCATGGCTCCTTCTTCATCAAGTAATAGACAATGAAGTCACGGGGAAAGTGAAGGAAAAGCTTTGACAACTGATATTGCAGTTCCTGCTACACATCACCGAGATATTCAAGACATACTAAATAAAAAATGTTTTTTTAGTTAGTGTGATAAGATGATTGAGTATGAGAAGGGGTTTTACACGAGACCAGTGTTGACACCTAAATTCATGAATTCCCTTCTTTACATAGTAAGGGTTTTAATTTATTATGCTACAAGTTATGTACTTTGAAGATCTTATTAAATTGTTCTATTCCAATCTAAAGATAACAGGAGTTGGTAACCTTTGTACTGAGGTTAGAGAGAAGAAAATTAAAATCACACCTCCAGATTGGTTAACTTTTGCTCATTTGAAGTACCAAGGTCAGAAGTTGACGTCTTCAAACTTTCCTGAGGAGCTGAACTATGATCATGACAAGGCACTTACATCCATGATCAGACTACAAATGCATGATCAAAATATAAGGAATGGACGTAGTTTGAATATTAATGATAGACTATTTCATTACATCTTTGTGCACATCTTGAGTCTCGGGGCCAACAATTTTGCTCAATTGTTGCATGAAGACATTTTTATGTTATGGGCCATAAAAAATAATGTATTGATTAATTGGCCTCATTACATCATGTACCACATGATTAAATGTCTGGACAACAACATGCTTCTTCCATACAACATTCTCATCACACGAATCATGGCTTAGTACGACGTGGACTTATCCATCGTTGCAATCGTTGAACTAGGGTGGTCACACTTTTCGGAAAAAAAAACTTGATCTAATTGAATATCTTTCACGTCCACAATGTCTGGAAACATGATAATGAACAAGATAAGGGACACCCACCTATAACTGACGACCATGTTAAAGATATTGTAACTCAACCCCCAATCCCCCATGATACTCAAATGCTTTCACAAATTTGGGGTGGTATACCAGACTTGCACCAAGGATTAAATAATTTGATGATCAATGTGAACAGAGGTTTTGATAGGGTTCATCAAAGAATTGACCGCCTCGAAAAAAGATTTGATAACTTCCAAGACTCTTTCCAATGATAGTTGTGATCATATGATTGTAGTTTTTTTTATCTAATTATTATAATTTTACTATTTTTTCCAACATATTGTATTGTACAGTGTTATTTCGATATATTTTATTAAGTTTTACTACATTCACATATTTCAATTTTTTTCTATTTCAATTATTAATATTGAATTTTATTTTAATTTAGCAAAATCCATTTTCAAACATTTTTCATGGATTGACAATGCCATAATGTTTTAATCTAAACGATTTCCATGCATAAATAAGTAAATAATATTTCATTTTCAACTAATTTTAATGACAAAGACATAATTGTAATCTTACATTTTTATCAATTAAAAAAACACCCCCATTTTTAATCACAAAACTTTCAATCCATTTTCCTTCATTTTCTACTTTCTTACCTTCAATCCAAACATCCCCATTTTTTCCTCAGTTTCTTCTCAAATCCATATCTTTCCTCTCCCTCAAATCCATCTTCAAATTCAAACAAAGCATTAGTGTCATCTTCTAACGAGTTGGACGTTAAGGTTGTTTTGAATTGGGAAGGGACGTGTAGGGATTTGAGGGGGTGGATGTGTGAGGATTTGAGAGGGAGGTGTGAAGAAAGTGAGTGTGTTTGGATTGGGGTATGCCAGAGTGGATTTGTTAGAAGAATTTATTGAAGTTTGTGAATAATATGATGGTTGTGAGGATTTTTAAAATTTTTTTAAAAGGTGTAAAATGTAAGTTTACAAATTTACCCTTATATTTAAAAATATTTAAATAATGAAATATGAGATATTTTTCTGTAGATGTGAGTTAATTAAATTTTTATAAATTATTTTTGTTAGGTATTAGAATTATGGACTAGGGTTAGGGTAGGGTTACCCTCATAACTAACTATATTAATACAAAGTTAAAAATTTATAGCTAAGTATAACACACAAATTTATATTCATATCAACATAATTATAATACAGAAAAAATAAATTTACAAATAATTATAATACACACAAATAAAATTATAACTAATTATAATACACACAAATAAAATTATAACTAATTACAATACACATAAATAAATTTATATCTAATTATAATACATAAAAATAAATTAAATAAGTTATTATAATACATACAAATAAAATTATAACTAATTACAATACAGAAAAAAAAATTAACTAATTATAAGACAGAAAATTTAATTTATAAGTAATTATAATATAGAAAAATTAATTTATAACTAATTCTAATATGCCTTTAATAAAATTTCGTATTTCGTTAAAGACCAAATGACTCATTGTTTCCAAATACTAAGTTAACAAACAAATTTATTTATGAAGAACTTAAATCAATTATACAACCAATTATATACAAAGCATAAATCTACACGGTTTTTAATTATTAAATGAAATATAATTTTTTTAAAACAAATTATTTAACAAACATTAATTAAATATTTAAAAAAAATTTAAACACAACCACAAACTTCAGTAAAATATAGGCTAATTGGTTATGCCTGCTGAACATAATCGATTATGACTTTTAAAATAGTTTGTAATCAATTATAGTTAAGATTGAAGGCACCACATAATCAATTTTGCTTAGAAAATATAAGACATAATCGAGTATGTTGCATGTGCTTTGTCATACATAATTAATTGTCTACTAAAAAAATGATTAATCGATTATCTTGCATGTGCTTTCTCATACATAATCGATTATGGTATTTGTGTATTACCGTACCTAATCAATTATGGCTCACTTGATTCCAAGCTTCAACACTAGTTGCAAAATTTCATGTTTTCAACAATGCTATCTTTGATCCTAAGGCATAGAACGTTTCTAAAACACACCATGAAATGGGAGTGAAGAAACCTCTCAAATGCTTTGAAGAGAACTGTTGGAGAATCCTGTGTGAATTCCTTCATGGCAGTGTCTCAGTGCATACTTTTCACAAGCACACAATGACAAAAATGAATGTTACGCAGTAGACAAGAGAAATAAGGTAAAAGTCAAATATGGTACATGACTTTACTCGTATTTCTTCGAATTTCTTCGTAGTTGAGCAAAGATGCAAAAATCTCACTCACTCGCTCTTTTTTCCTCGAACACACAGATTCAAATACGTTTCATCTGCGCTCACCCTTAATCGTGAACAGTACTACCGTGGATCCAAACATAACACAGGGAAAAACATGTTCTTTTTTTCTTTTGTCTTTTAAAATTTGAGAAACTATTTTTATTTTATTTTTACTCTTAAGCTAAAATTATTTTTTGTTTTAAATTTGTCCAATATAATAAATATATTTTTATTTAAAAAATCTTGTTTTTCAACTAATTACTTTTGTTAGGTTTTGTTCCTGCCGGTTGACTTGCCCCGTCGGTTGACCCTATCAGCCGGCGTCGCCCTTCAATTTCGCCTGAGAAGCGTGCCTTCTTGATCAAGAAACCTCTTACCTGCAAAGACAAAGGGGCACCCTAGCGGCTGTTTGCACTCTGATGCTCAAGTCAGTATTAGGGCAAACAAACACCAAGTGTATATAATAGCTTCAGTCTTAGAAACTGTGTACCTTACTAGGGTTCTTGGCACCCTTTATATAGGCTGGAACTGGGGTTTACCTTTGCGTTATTGCTCTTGACTAGAGTTCCTTGGAAATGTCCTTGCACCGCTATTCGTAGAATTTAAGCGTATTTGGCACATGGACTTCCCTTAACTGGAGTGCAATGACTGACAGAGTGGCCGCTTGGGTACCAACTTGTGCACCTAATCTCTAGCGCCATCTGCTTCGTGGGTGCCCTAAGTATTCACGTGCCGTGCATGCAGCTTTCCCTAGAAACCCTAACCCTAATGGGCCTTAACACCTCCTAGGATTATCCACACGTGTTGCGCCTCCATGCGTCATACACATCACGTGCATGGATCTCTCATGACTTAGGCTTCCCACATATCTCATGGCCTCGTACATCGTTCAACTGACCGATGTGCGATCTTCTCCCTCTACTGGCGAGGTCCGATATCGATCTCCAACATCGGGCTTAGGGTAGTAATATCAAAGACTAACCAAACCCTTGATAGGTGCGTCTAGGGCCCACCTCACGTGGCTCCCTTCCATTACCAAGCATCGGTGCGCAATGTCTTAGGTCAACCTCCAAGTTGATGACCGAGGATTGGTCGAGACACAAGCCCCCCAGTCTCAAGTTGTAACTTGTTTCAGAGAAGAGACTAAGTGATCGCGCTGCGCAACCTATGTGGCATTGAGTAACGGACGTGAATAGTACACCGAAGTGACATCTCATCATTCTTCTCTAATCCACGTACACGTGTGACGATCGATGGATGGGACTTGTTGGCACTCGAACTTCTTCGTGCATGTTCAAGCACTTTAACCCTTGAGTTCCCACCACTATTTCATTACTTTCACTTATCCGAACCTTCTCCTAGCATTCTGCAACCAAACACTTTCTTCTTTTTCCCCCGAATCTCAAACCCTCGAACCTCAACATTCTAAAGGTATGATTTTTATTCACCTATTGCTTTGCAATTCATGATTTCGTTGCTCGTAACATGCTTATAACTGCCTGGGCCTGTTTATGATTTATGTATTTTTCTGTGCATTCATTTCTACTGTTTATGCTCAAAGTCTCTGTTTTCTGGGTTTCTCTGGTTCTGTCGAGTCGAGCCGCTTTCAACCTTCTAAAGTTCCTATGTTTCTTCCTCTTTTTAGCTTTTCAATCCGAGATGACCAAACGAGCAAAACGAGTTCCCGAATTGGTTTCTCCTTCGGTTTCTAACTCCACTTCGACTTAGTCGTCGTCCTCCGTTCCACCTTCTTCCCCAGTCCCCCCCCCCCCCCCCCCCCCCCCCCCTCTCACCCAACTTTTTTTTTTCTCTGGTTTCATAGGCGTTTTACTGGACATCCACACACTCCAC
>Ga0123342_1008145_pt1 | contig 13403 bp, 3 predicted proteins | sample Turbeawhitnodule_FD_89960 | JGI IMG/M metagenome (GOLD analysis project Ga0123342, IMG submission 89960) | Root nodule microbial communities of legume samples collected from Mexico - Turtle bean Mexico white nodule | ecosystem: Host-associated > Plants > Roots > Nodule | place: Mexico: Nepantla...
AGATGGTGTAGAATGTATATAAGTTTGGAATTGAATGAATTACTGAATGTATTTGAAAAAGGTTTGTGATGATTTTTCTTGACAATTTCAGAGCATATATTTTGATTATTTCGTGATGATTCAGTTTATGAACTAAAGATTGTGTGACAATTTTTAAAGTAAATTGTGAGTTGATTATTTGGAGAATTGCTATGTTGATTGTAATATGAATTCTGGTGATTTTGAGAAAAATTAGTTGTTGGGTTTAACAATTGGTGATCAAACTTTAATTTTCATGTTGTGGCTTCCCTATCCTTTTTATTAAATAATGTTGGATACTTGGTGCTAGGTATATGTAAAGTAAAAAGAAGAACATTTATTGTTCATGCTCTTTTCTTTCATTCTGTAAATGCTATACAATGTTGGATAATACTTTTCTTTTCTCCTTTTGTAATTGGAGTAACAATCTTGCAATAATTCTAAATATTAAAGTATTACAATACATGTTGGAATTAGTTCTTGCTTGTGCAAATTTGAAGAAGTTGAGAGCTGTTGGATATAGTTGCAGTCGAGAGATAATTTTCTTTCATTCTCCTTTTATTGTCTCTCTTTTTGGGTAGTAAAACTTGATGTTATTTAGATACACTTTGGAGCCCTTTTGATTCAAGGCATTTATATGATTTGTAAATGAATTGTTGTGTGTTTTGGAAATTCTAAAATTTGGAATGATTTGATTGTTTGATGTTGGAGAGTGTGATATTTAGAATATGAATTTTAATCAAAACATAGTATTTTCAGGAAAGAAAATACCGTGTTAAGATTGTTTAGGATGTGCATTGACTAGGGATTCGTCTAGAAGGAGATATCCTGATTCTCCTGAGATAATGGAATCATATAGATGAAATTATTCAGGTGGTGAGAGTCGGAGGAGGTTCATATGAATGGGTAAGTTGTTTGAAATATAACTAACTTGACTTGTTATATGAGTTAACTCTGTCATACTAGGAGAGATATGATATTGAGATTCTTTATGCGCATAGCTGTGCGGATTTCCGGAAGTAGAGTCAAGTATCTATGTCTTGTGAGTCAGTAGAAGTCTGACATATGAAAGATGAATTTTATGAAATGTAATAGACACTTGATGGTTTGAGAAATCATATGAGAATTGATGAATTATGCTTATTAATTTGAAATTTAAATTATATCAAAACTTTTTATATGGATAACTTACCCTGTTATTTGTTTGTGTTTCTTTATCTGTAATGATCGTGTTTTACACGAGAGCATATGAGATTGCAGGTAATAGAGCTCCTTAGTGAGCAGCTGGAGGATGAGATAGTTTTATTTGAATGCTTTGTTTTGTTGTTAAAACTTTTGATGTATATATTAAATCCCTATGAAGAGGGATATTTCTTTTGAGATACACATATGAGAAAGTAGTATACGTTATTTGTAATTAGATATTGCTTGTTTTACTTTTATTTCATTATATATGGGTAAAATTAAGGATGTTACAGATGTAATTTCTTTAAGGTACAAGGTTGACATCATTGTTGATGTGGGCATGGGGAGGATGAATGCGTTATGAACATTCTTGGGGAGAAGAGGAAAGGGATTGGAAAATAAATATTTTTTGAAGGTTTGTTACAGAGTTTCTTATCTTATTATTCTTTTTTTTCTTTTCATTATTATATTTCTCTTTTTAGTTTTATGTTAGTAACAACAAATAAAAATTAGTGATTCACCAGAATGATGAAGTAATTGCTTTAAGGTACAAAGTTATCTTGACATCATTGTTGATATGGGCATCTACGGAGAGGATGAATGCGTTTTGAATACAACATTCTTGCGGAGAGGAGGAAAGGAATTAGAAAAAAAATATTTTCTTAAGGTTTGTTAATGAGTTTCTCATCTTATTCTTCTTATTTTTTTTATTTTCATTATTATATTTTTCTTTATGTTAGTAACAGCAAATCAAGATTGGTTATGTTTATTGTGTTATAAATTTAAATTTGTTTAATATATTGTTTACTGCAACTTAATTATTAAAATAGTAGGTTAAAACTCATAAATAAAGAGAGAAAATATTTTTATCTTATTTTTACTTAGTAATATTTGATATTTAAAATATATGAATACACATAATAATAATAAATAAAAAAATGCGGATGCACAGACGCTTTGTCGTCTGTGTTTCCGCTAGTATACATAGTGTTAATATGATACATATAAACTTAATTACCTTACAATCTTAGAATGGGAAAATAACCATTTTTTCATTGCAAATGACAAAAATAAATAAGTCATAAAATGGCAAACCTTAAATCAAGGTATAGTTATAATACATCAAATGCATGACCCTGTTCACCAAACTTGAGTAATCGTATCTGAAGCACATTGTTCTCAATTTCCCATGTCTCAATTCCTCACAAAATATGCAGGTTAATAATTGATATCATAGGCACCTCAGAAATGCCAAGTTACATGAGTTATAATTATACGAATAACATGAGTATTATTTTAGTCTTTGACCAATAAGGTACGATCTTCAATTGTCTAATGATAAATAACATAATACTTAACAAGGATATCACTAAACATTAATCCTTTAAAACTTACCAAGCAAAACTTGTTTCAGTGTGATTGATAAAACCCACCCAATATTTTCTTAACATGAATTATATTGAAAGGAAGTAAACAAAGTCCCAAGAAAATTGTCAATTCAGTGTGGCCAACCCTTGGCTAATTCTCTATTTTAAGTTATCAAAATTATATACAGTTACATGGAAATTAAGCAAATACTCCATAAATCTGAATTATGAAATAATGTTTGAGGGTCATATGGAAAACTAAAGGCTTACAAATAATAAAAAATCTTTAGTTCAAGAGCAAAAGTCATGTGATAGTGCCCAAAGAGAGAGGGAGAAAGAAGCAACAATAAATTCTAAAACTAGAAGAAACCACCAAAAGTAGAACGTACTATATCTATCGCGTTAACCTCAGTCAACGAAACCCCCTTCCCTCTCCATGGCCAGCGACCTCAACATGCATCGTTTTGTCAGACACACCTATCATGTCCTCTCTGTCACGCTCTCCAACGACTCAGTCATCTCCGAGGCTGCTGACGACGGCGCATTGCTGAAGTGTTTTTGCAACCTCCAGACACGATGGTTACATGAACGCAGTGGCGCTTCCTACAGACGGATCGGTTATCGCGAGTGGCAGCACGGATGGGGTGGTGAAACTGTGAGACATGGAAGGAGGCATTAATCTACATCATGGCTTGAGTTTTTGTCCCTCTCCAAGTATTTGTTGAGCATTTACAAAAGAGTCGTTTTTCCATTTGAAAGAAAACATTCCTACTAAGAGACACAAGGATGCTTCTCTTTCTTTGGCTTTCTTCTTATTCTTCAAAAACAATTTCTCTCAAGAAAGTTAAAAAGAGAAAGAGAATGCATGGAGGTTAATGAAGAAGTGAGAGCGATAGTTAACAGAAAAGGTTACATGTGGTAAAGAGAATAATGGATCTTCAAAATTTAAAATTCAAAACTACTCTTTCAATTCAAACTACCCCTCCACATATACCAAATGTTTTAGAAAAAATAGAAAATGACACAATACCCATAATACTCAAATAAAACCAAATATTGATATAAGGATAAAATAGAAAAAAAAATTGAGAGTAGTTAAAGAGGGGAATCTCCTTTATATATAGGTATAGATTATTATAACAATATTAATAATATCAATTTTAATAATATTAATAGTACTAATTTTCATAATATTAACAATTTTAATAATAATATAAATAATATTAATAAAATTATTAGTAATATTAAAAATAAAAATACTAATAATAATAATTTTAATAATATTAATAATAATAATAATCTTATTAGTAATAATATAAATAATAATATTAGTAATATTAATAACAATATTAATAATATTCATAATAATAATAATATTAATATTAATAATAATATTAATATTAATAATAATAATATTATTATTATTATTATTAATATTTTAATATTGTCATTCAATGACAACATAACAAATCCCAAGAAACTTTTATTATTTTGTTTTATATTTAATGAATATTTTACTTTATTATTCAACGGTTCCTTGTGGGTTCGATATTCGTCCTTAGGAACACATTATTACTACTGACAACGCGATGTACTTGTCGTAGAAAAGTCATCAATGCACTCCTTGGCCTTTACTTATAGCTTTTTTCTTTCATCATTTGGAATGTGAACAAAGGCTATGCATCTAAATACTCTCAAGTGGTTGAAGGATATTTTCTTCTTGTACCACACTTCCTCTGGAATCTCTTCATCTAGAGATCTTGAAGGTGTTAGGTTTATGATCATCCTTGTAGTAAAATTTCACCAGTCTTCTTACAAGAGATGCTTTATTTCTTGGAGTTTTCTTTAGAATCATATATTCAAGTTTTGATCGCAACTCATAAGAATTTGTGTATATGGACACATGCTCAAACAAACTTCTATCAATATATTTTCAAATCATTGCAATAACTTTTTGATTCAAAAGTTCTCAATCTTTGTCACTTACTTTTGCTTTGTATTTGTAAGAAATAGGCTCATGCATATCCTAACAATATAAGTGATCCTCCATCATGGACTTCTAGTAGGAATAATTGTCTGCTGTCAACTTAAACATGTCTCCATCAATAATGACTCCTTCCATCTTGTATAAGAACCAAGCTCTAATACCATTGTTCGAAAAAATAGAACTAATTCTCCCTCCTTTGTGTAGATACAAAATGGACACTTGTGAAAGCAATAAACAAAAAAAAGAAAATAGAACAACATAGAATAATGATACTGATAATTTTTTACGTGGGAAAACCTCCTCAACTTGAGAAGTAAAAACCCACTGAACCTAGTCCAAAAAATGTCTCAATTGTGAAAGTATGATTACAATATTTGTTTCTCTCACTTTATGAGGATAACACTTAATCTCACCTAACAAAAATAAAATACAATGTCTCTCTAGCCTCTCACTATGATTTCTAATGTCACATTATGGTGGATATTAATTCTCTCATTTACTTTTTATGTTGCTATTCTCACTTGCTTGCATTTCTCTTCCTCACAAGTTCTCTTTATATAGAGAATGAGAGAAAGACTTCTTCGTAAAGAAATAATAGATAATTAATGTTTGTCACATTTTTAAGATACTTTGAAAAGATTATTTTTAACTTTCTAAGTTGAACTTCATAGTCTTCCAGAGATGTATAATTCCAAGACATCGAAATGTTCATCATTAAATATATTCAATAGATCAATTACCAGAATTTATTGTTATGTCTCCTTTAATGTGGAATTTCCAACAATATTATGGTTGATTTTGGATGTGACTTGCATGTTCTTGGTGGAGGGATCAGGTACGTTTTATCCTTCTCTTCTCATGTTGCTCCACTTGGAAGTCACTCATTCACCTCAAACTTTCCACAAGGTAGGTCTCAACGGCTACATCTACTTTTGCAATCACTATTAGAAGTATTATTCTTCTAATAAAAATGATCATATAAATCTTCCCATCAATAAACTAATTTAATACTCTTTCCTGTTCTTTATATAAATTCTTTATCTTTTTCTAAAAAATATCGTTTTTATTAAAAAAAATACTCATTTTTAGATTAACAGATGCTAATTTTATACTTTTTATTTATGTAAAATTTTAATAAGATTTTTATTATATTTTTTAAGGAGTGAATGTATTTATTCGCTTTATCAACAATATATTATTCATTATTAAGAAAAAAGCATCCTTTATATCATTAGGTAAAATAATTCAATTCTATAGAATTTTTTTAAATATTAAATTTCTAACATTATTAATTGAAATTATTAATTAACTTAATTGTTTTTTAGCTGGATAAATTAATTATTTTCTTTTATATATAGAATCTTGGAAAGCACAATCTTTCAAATCACAACTTTTAACTATTATCTAGCTTTTGGCTTTCTATTCTTTCAAAAGAAACTTTCAACTGGTTAATCATCTATTTTTTCAATCATAAGAGTATATTTGCATAAAGCTTTTTACTTTATAAAAGATATTACTGAAAAATGGAAGTTTTTACTAAATAAAAGGTAATATTTAAGTTCCAATTAAAAATATATATACACTATAAAAATTTATTAAATAAAAATTAATTTTAAAAAATAAAAAATAATTAATTATTTGATTAAATTGGATACTATTTTAAAAATTAAATAAATTATTGATATCTAAAATAGTTTATAATATTAATAAATATTTATTAATTAATATTTCATTAGTTATTAAGGTTGGTAATTAAAATTTTGTAACTAATTAAATATTAACTTAAAAATTATTTATTAATAATAAATATTACTTTAGATATTAATATTTTTTAATTTTTAAAATAGTATTTAACTTATTTAATATAATAATTATTTATTTTTTTATTTTTAAAATTAATTTTTATTTAATATTTTTTTATAATGATATATATCTGAATATATAATAAGAATTTTTGTTCTGTAATAATCATATAATATTTAAATTCTTAAACTTCCAAATTGTTTCAAAATTGCAATGCACTCTCCTCTACGTTATGATTACTATATAAAATAATATTAAAATGTAATATAAATATATCATATCTCCTCCTTTCATTTTTCTCTTTATATTAAAATAGGTAATATTTATCCTTTAAATTATAATAAATCAATGATTAAAAATTATGTCAGAATTCGTTCTCTCGTAAATTTTATGTGATGATGAAGCATTGTAGTTAGTTTTGTTTTACTTCTTTAAGTGAAAGTAATTTTATCTTATAATAATATTTAAAATAAATGACTTTTAATAGTTTATAACGTTTACACTTTCTAGTTATGTTATTATTGACAATGTTAATTTTTAACTATTTTATATTTAATATATATTTGTCTTTATAATGCGTAAAAAAATAGTATTTTATTTTTTAAAGTAAAATAATTTTATTATTATTTAAAATACATAAATCAATATAAAAATTTATCTCGTTTATTCAAGTATGTTATCTTTATTTTAAATTAAATTAAAAATATTCTAAGAAAATATATAAGATTATTAGTATATAATATACAGTATGAAAATATAAAAAAGTAAACACTAGAATAATAAACTTAAAAATCAAACGTTTAAAATTAATTAAAATTTAAACTATAAATAATTCAAAATGCGCTTTTATAAGTGTTCACAAATAATTTTGGTGATCACTGTTGTGTTCACTGCCGTGGTTGATAATTGCATAGTGAAGATGTGATCCTCACTTGAACCAAAAAATAGATGTTCCCTCATTGTCAATAATTCATTTTTATTTTTAAATATTTCTTAATCAAACATTTTTCTACCAAGATGTTAAACAATATTTGATTTCAACATACTAAATATTTGTGTGAATATCATCTAATCATAGATAATATATGATCAAAGATTGTTTACTATAGTTTAAAACTGGCCAACAATTCAATTATGAATCTAATCTATTCAACAATCCTCTTAATTATGAATTTAATATTAATATTTTAGTTTATTAAAAATAATATTATATAAAGTAAAAATTTGTAAATAAATCAATATTATTCATAGATTATTTACTAATAAAATTGTGTAAGTGCTCTGAACATAAGTAAGTATTATCTACGAGCTTCAGTCTGGTAGATAATTCTATATATATTTTTTTAATTTTTTTTTTGTATTATTTATTATTTATAATATTATTCTTTAACTTAAAATGATAATATATATTATTTTATTGTTAAAATAAGTTATAGATTAAGTGTTTTGTTTTTTGAAAGGTGTTAAAAGTATTATTTTAGTTTCTATAATACATATTGAGATGGTATCTTTTAAAATAAAAACCTTTCACACAGTACAAAAAAAAAATAGATGCAAGATTTTAACGTTTATTTGGCTTATAAGCATGCAGGGAAAAAAGTAGTAGGTAGGCCAAGCATGCAGGGTAGGTATATAGCCTAATTTAGATAACAAATTTTACGAAAGTCTACCTCAAAATTTCTGGCCAATATCCACAAGCTGCAGTAACCATCATTTAAAACGCAATTAACTAATATTAAACGCAATTAATAATTTCTCCTACATATTTAATTATAAAATATAGAAAATAATTATCCTCTCTTATGAAGCATTATTATATTTTCATTTCCCTTTTTTTATCGTAGGAAAAACTCTTTATAATTTATAATTTTATCTGGTTAAGACAAAGTTGTCACATTATGTATTTGTTATTAAATTAAAAAACACAAACATATTTCACAATATAAACACATAAACAAATTTAATAAAATATAAAAATATATTAAATAACTATTTTAAAATGCTAACGGGAAAAAATGCCTAAAGGAACGTTTTACAAGTGTCCAGATATTAGGAATTTTAAATAATTTTTATAAGGTCAAAAAATGAAAGTGTACAATTGTAATATTATCTTATAGAACTAGTCCAAATAGAGTTTGTTTTAAAACTTTTTTTTCATCTCTAAAACTTTGAAAGCACTGTTTTTAGTCGTTATAATTATAAAATGGGTGAATTTTAATTTTTGTAGAATATTTTTATTTGTTTTTCATTCTTGGAAATTTTAATATTATTTTAAATTTTAATATCGATTTTAAATAGATAAATAAAATTTATTGTGATGAAATAACTTTTAAAAGTCAGTTCAATCTAATTATATTTATTTATATTGCACACCTAACAAATTAGATAAAGTAGTTCAAATCAATTTAGATTACAAATTGTTTGACCTAACCTAATTCGTTTACTAATTATTCTGTCGAACCTATTTTGTTAACTCCAACTATAACATTATAGACTAACTTTTGTTTTAGCATAATGATAAATGATTTTAAAAGTCTTAAAAATAAATTTAAAATCTAACAAATATAACATAACCATACCAAGAATAATATAAATTATTCCTCTTACTCAAATCTCAAGAGCACTTAAAACATGCAAGAAACTACAATTTACATAATAAATTAGAATCGTGTAGGAAATATCTAACCTTCGACAAATTTAAATAAAATAATATTATTTATATTATAACTTAATTAAGTATGCTGAATTTTGCTTAATAAAATCTCAAATTTGATGCAAATATCTATTACAATCTTATCGTATCGAAATTTGTGAATGAGATTATATATTTATATATTTATGGATAATTTGGTCGAATCATAATGACATATAATTTGATAAGAAATTTTTTATTAAAATAAGTTATATAGGTAATTTTGATATCATATTAAAATATAAATTTTAAATTTAATTTAAAAGATAAAATTTACATTTATTTATATATTATGAAAACGTTTTTATATCTGATTAATGTGAGATTTTTAATAATAATTTTATTTAAATACATTATCTCATAATTACTTTTTAAGATAAGAAAAACAAATATATAATCAATTTTTGTTTTGATATTTAGGAGTATAGTAGGGGAACTTTTAGTTTCATGAAATTTGAGGTTCGGAAAATATGTTTATGATGTTTAGTTTAACTTTTAAAAACTAATAATATTCCTAGGAAACAAAATTGATTACAAATAAAGTTAAGTCAAATTTTCCACAAAATCATTCCTATGAAAGAGGTTAGAAGCTAGTAACGTTTGGTAAAAGAGAAACATTTAATTTCCTAAAAATTTGAGGTTCGGAAAATATGTTATCATATTTAGTTTATCTTTTAAAAACTAGCCTTCTTATTAGGAAACTAGGTTTCTATGAAATGGAGTTTAGTCAAACTTTCCAAAAAAACATTCCTAGGAGAGAGGTGAGATTTTTTTATTTTCAAATTAAAATAGAAAATGTATTGAAAAAACAATACCATCTTACAGTTAGAAAATTAAACTATCACATTTTAAGATTCATTAAGGGTAAATTGAACTTTTTCTATGATTCATTAAGGGTAGATTGAACTTTTAAAAGAATGGGTACATATAAAATTACATTCCGAACAGCCTTTTCCAGAACACAATAATTTTTTTGGATAAATTATTATTTTCAATTCTGGATTTTTTTATCTGGAATGAAATTTTGATTTTTTTTTTCTAAATTTTTATATTCGGAACACAAAAATATCTTCCGGATCTAGTTTTCCAAAATGCATTATTTTTAGTTCTGAATTTTCATTTCCAGAATAAAGGGTATTTTTAGAATTTTTTGAAATTATGTTGGGTGCAAGTTCAAAAGTGTTGGGTGCAGGAAGCATTTGCCAAAAATATATTAAAGTAGTTAGAAAACAGTAGCTGTTTTTTCTAACTTGACAGTGGTTAATATGGAGTTTCAACCTAAAATTTATTCATAAAAACTAAGATTGTTTTTAAAAAGAATTGTTTGGAAAAAGGCTAAAATTTATATTAAATTAGTATAAAACTTGTTTTTTTTTCTATTCCTTTCTCTCTCTCCCCATGCAAGTAATCTATAATTTTTTTATAAAAGTAATTTATATTTATATAAATCCAAATATTTGTCCAGGTTTTTGATGATTCTCTGTATGGAGCTAAGGTCAGGTTCAGTTCCCCGCGAACAGCGAAGAACTGGTGTTGCGATTTGGAGCTCCACTTTCATTAAAAGTTTAATAAAATTTAGATTAGAAATTTAAATTTTCTAATTTTTAAAATTTGTATAAATGAAATAGAAGTATGATAGAAAAAAAAAGTTATAACTTATGGATAAAAATAAAAACTAAATTTAAATAAATGATTTCTTAATAGAAAAAGCACTGCAAAAATATAGTAGTTTGACTTAATTAGATTTTTCATTTTTCTAAACTCTTTTTTTTGTCATAATCTAATCATCCGTAGTGGCGGAGGAGTTAATGATCCTTTTTAACTGATTAAATTTGTAACTAAAGTTAATTTTTATTTACTTTAAAAATTCTTTATTTTTATTTATTTTGAATTTGTCAAAAATCTTAGGCTTTGTTTTGATTGAGGAGGGGATTTGTGAGGAGGGGAGAGAGTAGATTTGTGAGGATTGAAGAGGATATGTGAGATTGTTTGGATTGAGGGATGATAAAGTGAAATGATAGGTTATATGAAAAAAAATATTCTCTCAACTTGGTTAAACTTATACTGGTTTTTGGTTATTTTTGAAACTTTTTCTAGATTTTGATTAATTCTTTTGCTTGAGGGAACTTTATTTAGAGAAAAGAATTATAGGCAAGAGAGTCTTTTTTTTTTTTTGAGTTTTTGGTTATTAAAGGATTATTTTATAATGTTTTGATGTGATACACTTGTTGAGAAATTGATATAATGGCTAGATTATACATTCTCTTAAATTGAGTTTCAGATATGATTTAGATTAGTATAGATAGTTTTTATAGTTTTTTATATATTAGTTTATGAGTTTGATTTGAATGGAAATATATATTGAGTTTGAATGATAATTGTTGAATTGAAATGAGGAAAGGGTGATGATTGAGCAAATTATGGTTGTATTGATCATTTTGACTTTGTTTGAAAGTTAATTTAGTTAAAGTGGCTTTGAATAAAACTTTTGAAAATATATTTGGTTGTGCTGCATGTAACTGATTTTCTCATATTTTTGATTCAATAAAAATAAAGCAGAAACTCAACCTTTGCTTTTGACCCTATTTTTGTTGAAGTGAAAATAGAATTGAAAGTCAATCCTTGTTCTCGACTAGAATTGTGCTCAAACAAAGAAGTTTTTGCTAAAGCAAGACAATTTTCACTCTAGCTAAACAAATTATTTTTTGCTTTTTTCTTTTTAATGGATTGAATGTGAATATTAATTTGTATATTTAATTGATTTGTGGTTTTGTTTAAATGAGTTATGTTGTACGAAACAATTATTGAGAATGATAAGAATTGTATGAATTTGGGTCACAAATCTAGGAAGATATATGAACCATTATTTAATTTGTGTATTAAGTAAAGACACTTATGTTGTAACAAAAATCTCTTGCTTCATTAATAATCTAAGTCATATGAACTAAGATATTAGGTGGTGAGAAGCTGAGACGAGAGTTCTCACACATCATGCACTACAAGAAAAATAGTGTATTCTGTCGGTCAAAAAACATATGTGAATGAACCAAAAATGACGAATAAACGTCGGATTTGCGTCGACCAACCATTGGATGAAAAAGTCGCGGAAACAAAGTAATATTTTCGTTGGCTAACATGAGCGACGCATATTGCGTAGGCCAAGCCGATGAAAAAGGGACACAAATATTGTCAGCCAGGCCGATGTAAAAGCAACGTAATATCGTCGGCCTATACGTGGCCCAAACCGACACAAATGTATCAGAAAAATGCATATTCGTCGATTTGACCGACGAAGAAGAGAAAAGAAAATGGCATCAAATTTTGCATCGGCATAACTTAAGAAAAAAAAAACTTGTGTGGGCTTGGTCGATGCATTAATGGTTTAAAAAAACATTTTATTTTTTGTTCTAACCATTTTTACATGTAACAACTACATAATAACAAATCCCATCATTCACACTGCATTCACAATAGAAAAATCATCCAAATAGTTAAACAAAGTCATTTAGATAATTTCATCCATCAAAATCATTCATATTAAATATTAATACATAAAATAGGACTTATAATTAAAATAAACCATAAAATAAAATTGTACTTCAGAAACTAACTAAAAGTACTAAAACTTAAAATGTTTGATAATACAATTACATAAAAAGAGTGAAAATGAAAACATAAAATGCATCCCATGAAGTAGAAATAACAGTGATGTGATATGTAAAAACTTGTAAAAAAATACAAACAATGTGAATAACTAAATGTAAACAACTAAAATATGTAGTATATAATAAAAATGTGAAATAATTAAACTTACAGTCTAGGGTGCACTTTAAGGGAGGGGTCGGTCATCATGTTTTGGATCATACTGGTTGTGGAATTGACTTGTGTTAGTGGAAGCACTGTCACGTTGCAAAACTGAGACAAGCTATTCCTTTTTTACCTTCATTTCTTCCTCTAAGTGTGCATAAGTTCTACACGAAATTTTTGATTTTCAGTCAACTGATCAGATTGTAAAGCGTCAAAAGTAGCGTGAGGGAAGACACTCCTTAGTGGAAGTTAGCAACCAAGTTTGTTGTACCATACACTCAACCTCTACTCTTTCCTCCGATAGCTTCCTTCCAAGTTTGAAGCTTTGTTGCTGGATCAACTTGATGGACATCAGTGCTAGAGTCCTGAGTGTTGGGTTTAATAGTGCCAAAGTTCAAGAGGGGGGCTGAATTGACCTTTCAAAACTTTCTCGCAGAAACAGTGTTTAACACAGTTTTACAGAAAATAAATCGATTTATGTGAAAATGAACAGATTTATTTCAGCACTGTTTTTGTTTGAAAAGCGTTTATACAGCAAGGTTAA
>Ga0123342_1008146_pt1 | contig 13402 bp, 5 predicted proteins | sample Turbeawhitnodule_FD_89960 | JGI IMG/M metagenome (GOLD analysis project Ga0123342, IMG submission 89960) | Root nodule microbial communities of legume samples collected from Mexico - Turtle bean Mexico white nodule | ecosystem: Host-associated > Plants > Roots > Nodule | place: Mexico: Nepantla...
CATAAAAAATGTAAAAAGGTATAAATTCATAAATGAGGGATTATTTTATATGTAAATTAGCAATAAATCCTCATAAGTGCCTATATTTTAATATGAAATATTACTGAAATTAGACACTTATCACCCCCCATTGGAGAAACATGATATTCCACCAAAATATACTTAATAAGATCCCGATCAGAAGGAACAACTACCTATTTTTTCCATTATAATATTCCTTTTTTAATGACAAAATTAGGGTTTATACTTTTATTCCATATGCAAGCTTTTAGTTGTTGTAATAACTTTTTGTTTTGCTTCAATGCTTCTTTTACTTTTTGTAAGAAAATTACTTTGGGCTCAGACCAAGCTAACATAATGGACCTTGAATACCATTCGTTGTTAAATTTTCCTTTCCTGTTTTGTATTCAATATGGAAGTCAAAGCCCAAAAACCTTGTATAACCATTTTTCTTGTTCTAATGTTTGGATTGACTGATCTATGAGATGTTTCAAACTGCTTTGATAATTTCTGATTATGAAATGATGACCCAATAGATAATGCCTAAATTTTGCTAATGCTTTTGTTATAACATAAATTTCTTTTGCGTATGCATACTGGTTTTGCATTCTTGGTGACAACTCCTTAGAAAAATAAGCAATCAAATGTGTTTTCTGGCTTAAAATTGCTATAATTCCAGTTCCTGATGCATGTGTTTCCAAAATAAAGGATTGAGAAAATTTAGGCAAAGTTAAGATAGGAGTTTGAGTTACTACTACCTTGAGTTCCTTAAAAGCTTATTTTTTTCTTAGCATTCCAATTGAAATTGTCCTTCTTCAACAAATCAAATAACGGTAATGCTAGGGTAGCATACCCTTTTATAGTAACATGTCAACCCTAAGATTCCTCTCAATTATTTCCAATTCATAGCAACTATCGAACAAGAAACTATATCACCAAATAATCAATCTCCCTCACACCAAAGGAACATTTAGATAGTCTAACAAACAATTGTTATTGTTGCAAGATTTGTAATCTTGTCTTTAAGTGTTGTAGATGTGTGTACCAACATGGATTGTAAACCAAGATATCATCAAAGAAACCCAATACTAATTTCTCAACTATTGCTGAAAGATCTTATTCATGAGGCTCTAAAATGTTGTTGGAGCATTAATCACCCCAAATGGCATGACTAGCCATTCATAATGTCCTTGGTGTGTCCTAAAGGTTCTTTTCATCCTATCTTCTAGCCTTATAAAAATTTGGTGATAGCTAGACCTCAAATAGAACTTAGAGAAATATTGTGCTCCATATAATTCATCTAGCAATTCATCCACACTTGACATTAGAAAAACATCTTTTATTGTTACTGCATTTAAGGCTCTATAATTCGTGCAAAACCTCCAATTCTCATATTTTTTTTCTTAACCAATACAGTAGGAGAAGAAAATGGGTTGTTGCTTGGTTTTATGACACCTTATTTCAACATCTTTTATATCATATTTTCAATATGATTATCGTGGTTATGTGAGTATCTATATGTCCTTACTTTCAATGGTTTAACTCCATGAACCAAGTTAATCACTTGATTTTGATGTATTTATGGTGTAGGAGTATAAAAAACCATTCTACAGGTTTGCAATAGTAGAAAACAAAATACTTTTAAATCTTTAAAAACTTTAGGCATTTTCAACCTATTAATACAATAAATCAATCTATTAAAAATATGTACTATAGTCAACAGACTTTAATAGAAGTAATTTTAACTAATTAAATCTTGAATCAACTAATTAAAAAAATATAGCAAATTTAGAAAACAATTTTTTTTAAGAAGATAGCTTTTGAAGTCTTGGACCATAATGTAATGCAAAGATATACATCAAAATCTACCTAAACACACAAGCAGACACACAACTTCAAATCTTCATGAAAGATTGGATTCATCAAAGCAAGATATTCTTAGTCAATAAAACTGATAACCAAATTCAAATTGGATTCCCCGGCAACGACGACAAAAAGGTGTAGTATAATTGTGGTCAGATGATCACAAGTCGTCTCCCCAAAAATTCAATAATGAAATCAGTGCTCAAAATTTATCTGCAAGCAAGAAAAGTTAACAACAATAACGATAAAAAAAGGTTTTTTTTTTTTTAAATTTGTGTAATAGTAACCATAAAATAAATTATTAAAACAACCAATAAAAATCGATTGATCCCGAAGTTCTTCCATCATTGAATTCTTCACATGTTCTCTAAAGATTAGTCATTCCTCAATCCTCAAATAGAGTTAAACCAAATTGAACATGCACCAATCTGATTCAACTTGAAACTTACTAGTAAAGTGTGTGTCTACTGGTTTAATCAGTACCCACTTTATTCTATGTGTATACTCCATGGGAATGTTTATCTCCTCTCTCTTAAATCACGCGCCCAAGAAATTAATTAGAATAATACGAACTAACTAAGAAACCAAATTTTAAGACAAGGAAGACTATTAATCATGTGTTCAAGTACAACCTCTCACAAAACCAATTTTTCAGGAGATTAGAATATCAAAACAACTGCTAAGAGAATTGAAAAAAAAAATTATTGATCAAAACCTCATAACTTAATAGGAACGTACAAAGGAATCAACAAAAAATGTTTAACCTTCCATGCAGAGACAAAAATAAGAATAATACAAAAAGGAAAATAAAACTAGGTTTCAATTATCAAATCTTTACTCTCTCTATTTCAAATTATTAAGCAGGTATCTTCATTCTCAACTAGTCTAAGATTTTATTATCAATTATTTTCCTAATATATTGTTTCCAATTTGTCTTCAAAATTGCGGATTGATTTTAATTGATTCTAGCACTAATGTGAGATATATTGCAAAAGATTTTATTGAATAATATCTACAAAGTATATTTGCTCTATTTTTTTGAAGAGTTTTGCAGAGAAAATTTAGTTGCAGGATTTTGAGAGAATATTTAGGTAGAAGATTTGTTTTCAATTCTTTTTTTGAAATAATTGTGTGTTTAATTATCTAATTCTTTATCTCAAATTTTATTTTCTGTTTTGATTAAAAAAAAACAACTTGGGTTAAAAATACAAAATTAACAGAAATAATAATTAAGGTCCAAATAAACCTAATCGTAAGAATATTAATTAAAATAAAGAATTTATTCATAATTATCGTTTAAAAATATATGATTAAAGTGGTTAAGTGTGATTAAATTTATGTTCAATCCTACATCCATGGAGTATTCACAAGTCAATTTTGGGAATCCTGATAAACATTTAGAAGGAAAAAAAAGTTTAAAAAATCTTATGCGTACAAAAAAATTAGATTTGAAAGGAGCTAGTATGAAATACTTTCTATAGTTTATTTTAAAATTAACTAATTTTAATTTGTAGACAAAAGTATTTTTAAACATACTTTTAGAACCCATTTAAATAAGCTTTTCTATAAAAAAAGGTTTGAAACAAATAACCTTTATAAATTAAAACTAGCTTATCTGCCAGTTAAACATAAAAATTCAAAAAAATTATATGAGAAAACTTTTACAAATTAATTCATACATGTGTTAAATTTAATTTATGGGAAAATTAATTTCAATTTTTTTTTCTATTTTTTTAAAAGTCTTATTAGAAGTTAGTTTTTTTTTTTTAAAGTTTTCGTGTTAGGCATCACTATGCCATTAGAAGTTAGTTTAAACATGCTCTTAATTAACTAGAGTTAAATTATTATTTAGTTAGTGAAACCATTGTTTATGTATGCATGTAATTAGTTTATGATAAAATTATTGTTCATTTAAATATCTAGTTAGTGTTAATTAGTTTATGTTTGCCATTTGTGTAGTAAAACCATAACATTTTTTATGGTTGCTTAATGTTAATTAGTTCACGTTAAATTATGGTTATGATTAGATTGCTTTATTTAATTTCTATATTAATTTAAATATTTTTAACCAAAAATCAAACCAAATCCTCCGTAAACATTTCTCAGTTAAACTCCTCAATTTTTTTAAATATATTTTTGTCAAGACTTTTTAAGAAAAAACAAAAAAGTTTGATACCAAGCTAGTCAACATTAACTCTAGGATCAAAGTGCGTCAATTTCTTCCTGCACCCCTACATTTTTCTTCCTGCACCCCACAAGGTTGCAAAAAGACAAAAGTGTCCCTATATAAATTGTACATTTTTTTTTGTATTCTGGATTATGAAATCCGGTAAATTTTTGGATTGGCGCATCCGGTAATCTCCCGGATTGATGCTTCCGGTAGTACATGAATGATAGTGTTAATCCAAAATAAAAAAATGCAAAATATCCATAATTGAAAAAACCATTCCGGATCCACCAATCCGTAATTCAAAATATGCATTCCGGATTCAGAAATCCATAATTGAAAAAAATAATTCCGGATCCACTAATCCGTAATAGAAATTAGGCTTCCGGATTCAGCAATCCAGAAATCAATAATTTATACAAACTTTACTTCCGGAACATCGCTCATCTGGAATGCAACATGATTCACTTTCGAATTGATGAATCCGTAGCACACTCCCAGATCCCGAAATTGTGGGGTCAGTTTCGGAATTTACAAAGTTGTGGGGTGCGGGAAGAAACTGCCTCAAAATGCTAATCTTAGTCATTATCAATGCTTAGTTGACAAATCTTTCTGAATAGCATTTTACTTTAATTTTAAAATACTTATTTTATAATAGAAAGTAAGGTGGGTCATTATAGTTTATGTTAAATAATATTTTTTAAGATTAAATAATATCTTTAAAATTGTCTTGTATTGAAATTAGTACTTCTAAGAAAATTTAGTACTATTTATACTTAAAATTGAATGAATATATGAATTTCTTTCTAATAATAATTTTATTGCTTTTGAATTAACCGTGTTGACATATAATATTTAGTTATATATTTACAAATATGTTGGTAAGTGGCATTATCGAAATAAGTGATTATTTTCTTAAAATGAGTGATTATTTTCTTAATATAATGTATTATATACTTAAATAATCAGTTATTTTATATTATTTTTCAGTCAAAAAATTTATTCATAAATTAATAATCAATTATATTACGCAATAACTAATTATCGGGTAACCTTAACTCAATTATTTGGCATTTAGTTGATTAAATTATAACAGCTTACATTCATATAATTCATAATCAATCATCTTTGGCTTTTAATAATTTTTTTGTTATTGGAAAATTTAGAAAAAAAAATGATTTACCTTTCTGTCTGTTTATTACTAAAGTATAGTCTAGTCCTTTCACATTTATTGTGTTACTTTATTTTTTTTTAATTCATTTTTTGTTTTTTTGAAAACCATTGTTTAAATTTAATTTTTTTAAGGAAAAAAATTATTTATTTATTTATTTATTTATTTTCTCGCCGCCTATTTTAGATATTTTAGATATGCCTATTTTACTTGTTCGTCAATCTTATTTATTTGTGTGACTAATTTCCAATTTTAATCAACTTTCCATTAACTATCTTATGTAAGTGATTTTTTTTTTGTTTTTCTTATTTATTCAATATATATTAGTTATGCATGTATGCTTATTGAGGTATTTTTTCTTGGTGAATATTGGGATTTGTCTATTTCAATAGGATGAAAGATTAACTCCCAAAACACTTTTAAGAGAAAAAAAAAGGATTTTTTTTTTCTTCAAAGATAAAATTAATTTGTACAAAAGGTAAAAATTTAATGTAGAAAAATTGTACGAAAGAGTCTTATAAATTATCTTATACATAAATTAGTTTTAATTTTTGAAAAAAAGTATTTTATTTATTTTTTGTCTGAAATTATTTGTGAAGAAGTTAGTTCAAACTATGCATATATAACTTTAAATTTAGTTATTGAATTGTTACTTTCCCTTCTAATTTGTTCCTAAAATAATAAAATTATTTATGTAATTATTGATATATGAAAATGTTTATTATTTTAGTTTAATGTTTGTAGGAATGACAATGCGAGCTGACATGTTTCGCATTGGCTTGTTTCACTTTTTCCGTAAAATATAGGTCAAATTGTCTCGTCCCGCATACGAAATGCAAGTTGAGTTACAGACCAATTTGCATAAAAAAATGTTTTATTTTTTAAAACTAATGAAAATGTAAATTTTCAATAATTTTTTTTTTCATTTAGATGAATTAGGTAAATTATTTCAAAATATTATTCTCACGACACATGCGTAATAATATATGGATAACAAAAATTATTATGATGTTCTGATTTTCAATGAAATTTTGATTTTAATTGTACTAATAAATTTACTAATAAAATATTTTATTAAATATATACATTTTTAAGGTAATACATGTAGATACATTATTACTATTCTAACTGAAAAATAGTATAAAATAATATCTATAATGTTATATATATAATACTATATTTAAATTTTATTATAAAAATGACTTAGGTCCGACTACTACATTGGATGACTATTGAAAGCTAAACAATCTATGAATTTTATAAAGACAAAAACACACTATTAAATATAAAAAAAAATATTTTCGTCTTACTGAATCTTGTGAATGTGTTATGAATTATGAAGTGAGAGAAGTTTCTTCCTGCACCACATACTTTAAAAAATAATCAATTTATCCTTTGACATTTTTTATTAAACGTTTTTCTTTAATTTCGAGATGTGGAATCCAGATAATTATGAAGTGAGAGAAGTTTCTTCTTGCACCACATACTTTAAAAAATAATCAATTTATCCTTTGACATTTTTTATTAAACGTTTTTCTTTAATTTCGAGATGTTGAATTCAAATACTTATCGTGTTATAGAATTTAAAAGTTAAAATTTGTATTTTGGATTGTAGAATCTGGGACGGATAATTTTGGAATTTCTTAGAGTACGAGGAGGATGGATGAAAAAATTATGGGATAAAAAAAAATCTATACTTGACTCATGAATTCTAACAACTTTTGTTGCAAGTGAGTGTTGAACATGAAAATCGATTTTCAAAACCTAATTTCAACATTTTGAGAGAAAAAGAGTTATGCATATCTGGTTTAGTTTTATGTGCTATCGCAAACAATTGTTCAGAATTCTGCTATCTGAGAAGCTTGTGAAATTGTAAGATCTGAGTATAATGTAAGTAGTTTCTGCTTCATTTATTTTGCTTAGATGGTTTATTTAAGTTACTTACACTTCCTCAATCCAAAACATAACAACTTGTTTACCAAACTAGTTAATACAAAAGGGTGAATTGATCTTAAAAACCCCAAACTTGTCACTGCAAATGAACATACATACCTCCAAATCCTACAGTTCACAAGGAATGTAGATAACACAGGTAACTGATTAGTTTAGGGAATATTGAATACTAACTTGTGAGGGACATGGTGGCACCTCCACTTCAACAACACCTTCAAGCATCTGTGTCACATTTCTCATGGTTGGTCTAAAACCAGGATCCTCTTGCACACACCAAAGGGCAATCATCACCAACTTCTCCACTGTCTTCATGTTATCCAATGCCTCCTTATCACCCTCAACCAAGGTATGAAGAGAACCTTCAGAGTAGCAGTCATAAGCCCATTCACTTAGGATTGCTCTTGATTCATCTTCTTCATCAAATTCTACACTTTTTCTGCATGAAACTATCTCAAGCAACACCATCCCATAACTATAGACATCCACTTTAGCCGTGATTGGCATGTTTTTGAACCATTCAAGTGCAACATACCCTTTTGTTCCCCTTATTGCAGTGTTGGTTCTGCTCTGATTCATGTTCAAAAGCTTGGCCAATCCAAAGTCTGAAATTCTTGCAACATAGTAATCATCAAGGAGTATGTTCTGAGGCTTTATGTCACAGTGGATGATCTGTGTGATGCACTCTTCATGCAAATATAGAAGTCCTCTAGCAACCCCAGATGCAATTTGTAGCCTCAGTTTCCAACTTGGTTTCTCGACATTAAAAAGAAGACTTGCTAAAGTGCCATTGCCCATGTACTCATAAACAAGTAACCTTTCTGAGTCAGTCTCACAAAATCCAAGTAAACGAACCAAGTTCTTGTGGTGTGTGAGTCCAATGATATTCAGTTCATTCTTGAATTCCTTCTGAACCTCTTCCAAGAGAAAAGTGTTCAATCTTTTCACCGCCACACGAGTAACAGAACCTATGTTGACGACGCCTTCATATACAACGCCAAAAGCTCCCTTCCCTAGCACTTTGCCAAAGCCATCAGTGGCCTCTTCAAGTTCCTCATAAGTGAAGCAACGCAAGTTGGTTCCCACAGTAGTGCCACTTTTGCCATGTCTTCTAAGCCTCTTCTTGTACTTGAAAACATAGCAAGTGCTCATGCAGATTGCACAAACCAATATGAGATTGAGAAAAGCAGAAGTACCAAAAAGCACTGACAGAACCAAAATCAAAGTATTCCTATTGTTCTTCACAGTGATTAGAGGAGTAATCAAGGAGGAGTTGTCCTTCCTCACTTTCATGAAGGCCTTTGCACCATTAAGTGTGGCATCAACTCTACCATTTGAAAGTGGCAACTTCTTCTTCCAGCAGCTGTCACCTAGCCTGAAAATGGCAACATAACACATACAATCTTCCATACAAGATTGTTTGCATTGGTCTTCATTAAAGGGTCTTTGAAGCTCATAATCTGAAAGAGGCCAATCAGTATCTGTCAACACTTCAAACTCATATAGATCCTTTCTTTTACTAAGATCACCTTCAAAACATTCTTGTACAAAATCTGGTTTGCAACTACCATAGGGATCACTAGGGTCAGCCAAGGAGTACCATTTTGGACACTGACAAGTTGGTCTCTTATCATCTCTTAAACTGCATATGCTATTATATCCACAAACACCACTACTTGCAGCAGCAAGATAATTCTTACAGATATTATCTGGATAAGACCACACTGGGGTCCAACCTCCACTGCCAGAAGAACCCTTAGGATGTCGATAGAGTGTGAACACCCCATAAAAATCAAGAGTTGCTCTAAGGTAAAACTGAGTGGTGGAAACTCCAACACCCTCTTCTGACAAATTATACCTTTCATTGTTCGCTCTCAAAATATACATATCTCCTGAGCTATCAAACACCAATTGTGTCCCAGCACTAGAAGTGTTGGACTCAATGGTTCCAGTTTCATAGTAGTTTTCATTAGAATACCCAGATGGTAAATTCAAAGAGTGCATCACAAGATTACCATCATTTTGGAAAAATAGCTCAAACCTGCCCCTGTTGAAATCATTCTCCCTAAGCATAGAAGAAAGCTTTTGGCCCCTTTGCAGAGTCTGATAGGGCAGCAAGGTGTTTCTATAATCCTTGAAACTCTCCCAAGCACTGTTGGAGTCACCATCCTGAAGCACAAAGTTTCCAGTGTCATTAAACAAACCCCTAGAAACTGTAACACTGGTTCCAGTATTCCATAACTTGTCACCATTTGGGGCAGTGAGAACCAACCCATCATTAGCAGTAAGCTCCACCTTTGAGTCCTTTGGTGCAGGCTTTTCCCTATTGGCAAACCAAACAATGGTGTTGCCTTGAATCTTGGCATACCAAATGCAAAGTATGAAATGATCAGGAGAGTCCTCAAGTGGGAGGAAACCAAAGGCAAAGTCACCAGAAGGTGATGAAACCAACCATGGGGTGGTGCTTTTTGCTGCAGTATAAGAATCACCAATAGCTAAGTTGGTTTTTGTTTGGGCTACAACAGTGATGAGTTGAAAGGGTAACAGAATGATTGAGAGGAAGAGAAAGGGAATCAAAGGGGAAGCCATGGATAGAATCAACTTGGTCCTTACATTTTAGTTAGGCTCATTGATTGATGATAAATAGGAATGCAGTATGATGGTGGTAAAAGTCTTTGTCTTTGTTGAATGCATGAGATGGACTTGGTCAATTTGGACAAAAAGTAACACCAATCACACACATACACACACCTCTCCAACAATGCTGTGGAAATTTCTTCCTTCCAAACATTGACATTGACATTTAGAAACCATTTTCCATAATAATATTATTATTATTATTATTATTTTTTTTTTACTTAAAAGTCACGAAGTTAAATTAGATCGAAAGATATGGTATTAGATTTATTTAAAATCTATTATAACAAAATATTTTTACCTACCTTATCGACTTATCGAAATATCATTATCATTATCATTATCGATGGTATCAAATTATCCATAAATATTAAAGTATATTTTTTAATATTTAAAAAAAATAAATCATTATATTTAAAACAAGTAAATCATTAGTCTAGTCTCCACAACTTTTAGAAAAAAAATAAAATTTAGGAGAGGAAAGAATATTCCAATCATGAAAACTTTTGGTCTCTAATAATATCTCATAGTAATTTTGGTTTTTATATTATATAAAATTCAAGAAAAATTCATAATTTTATAGTTTTTTTTTAATTATTCATAAGTATTTTGTGTTTTTTTATTCTAATTTAATTATGAGTGTTACTTGTTTTCTCTGATTATTAATATGTCATGTTTAAAGGAAAACTAAAAATAATTAAGTGAAAATTAAAAAAAAATAGGGATGATAAAAACAGGAACTTAACAATCAATTACGAATAATTAAAAGTTAAGAAATTGAAATTATAAAAATAAAATATCTATAAAATAAAGTTATTATTAAGGCTAGAAATTAAAGGTATTTTATATTTATTTAATCTTAATGAGGTGAATAAAGCTTAATAATCTTGTGAGATCTAAGAGTGTTACTTACTTCACATAACAAAGGTCATAGTTCGATTATACTACATTTTTCTATTTTACTTTATATAGACTATATTATATATTACAGGAATCCTACTTATATTACATTTCACCTTTTTAAAATTTAAACAACTAATTTAATTAATTATTATATTTAAATATGAATATTTTAATGCTATTGATTAAATGATAAATAATATTATAATTCAACGAAGAGATTGATAGCTAAAGAAAGTATAGGAATAGGAATATTATATTCAAAGAATAATAAAACGTGTTCAAATCAAAACTTACAAAAATAAATCACTCAATGATTATATTAAATCTCAAACGAATATAAATCGTTCACCATATAAAATCACCAATTTTAAACATCGACATAATTTTTTAACTAAAATATCAATTTCCATTCTAATATTCATTTTAAATTTCTGATATAAATTGAAATCATTTTCAAATACTAATTTCAATATTAATCTAATATTTAAATGTAATTAAAATATAAAGAAAACTAACATCTAATTCAGTTGATAACAAAAAAAACTATAAAGTAGTGTTGTTGCATGAGGTTTTTGGTTTCAAGCTACTGCATATTTTTCAGTTTTATTCTTCAAAAATTATTTAAATGCACATGGGTCCCACAGTTTTCACTTATTTTGATGAATGAAAATATACATGCATGAAAGAGTGATTAACGTAACAAAGCAAATATTTTCTATTATTTTCATCATATTTGTTATATTTAAGGTTAGAATTAGAAAAAAAAAGGATTTTTAATTTTTGAAGGAGAAAAAATCTATTTTGATAACATGTGATATTATGGGTTAAAAATTGATATAAAATATAAATATTTAGTTATTATACGAGGAATTTTCGGATTGAAGGTTTGTAGTATCTTAAGAGAGATATAATTGTGGAGATTAGAAGAATCAATTTATAATGATGTTGGATAAATCAAGAAAGGAAATATAATTTTTATGAATATTTAGTTATTGAGGTTGATACTTAGTTAACGGTGAAATTCTTAAATTTATTCAGATAATTGTTTTGTTTTGATTTTGTGGTGCATAAATTTATTGAATGGTGTAAACATATTTTTATATACTAAATGATATAAATAGTTGAGTGTATTGGAATTTGATTTTATCGGTATAAAATATATGATATTTTGAGTAAAATTATTATATTATTTTAAGTATATTATTCTGGTCCATTTAGTTTAAGAAAGATAAATACTTAACTCGGCTCAAAATAATAATAAGTTCAATGAGTTGGCCTAAACAACTTACAAAATATATTAAAAAAACAGTAATAAATATAAAAACAACTGAAAATATAATTAAGTCGGTTAGGCGTATATATTTATTCTAAATGCTTACATCTCTAAAATAAATAAAGGATATATTAACATAATATCTTTATGCTTATTAATTCCTAAACGAGGATCTAGTACTATAAAAAGGTCCTTAAGACTCTAATCAAAGATAAGTGTTATTCCAGACACTATACTCATACTTATATGTTCTCACTAACTTGATCGTTGAAGTCTTGTAACCAAGTGGAACACTCTTCATTGTAGATTTCAAGCATCTCAAAGTTGCAACAACAGAAAAGAAAAGTTGACCTAGAATTCACCACCACTAACCGATCAAGGTCAGTTGACGAGAACCAGTGTAGTTTTGGATGGAGATTATTTTAAAAAGAGTAGATAGATTTGGTGGACAACTAAAAGTTTTTGTTTATATAAACTTATTTTTTTTACAAAATTTTATTTTTTATATCAATGAAAATAATAATTCCGAAGGTCCTGCATTGTGAAGGTGCTGCAATCTTCATCATGTGCATTTAAGTACTTCTATAAGAATAGTATGAAATAGAAAATTACCAACTGATGAAAATTTGAGAAAAGAGTAGTTTTCCTAGATTCACAATGGGGCAAATTCTTAAAGAGATTCACAATGGGGCTATTCTTAAAGGGATCAAAATTGTTTTGCTTTCTTCAGAAAATCATATTTAGTCTTATGCTCTATTTCTTTGAACTATTTTCAAGTTCGTATTTTTAGTAGAAAACAGTAGTAACATATTCTCTATAACTTGATCACTCTTTTCTGTTATATATGTATATATATTAACTTTCTCTAACCCTTTGGTTGTGATTCTGAGCAGTGATCAAATAGTTGTAAGTTAGAAAATGGGTACACCAAAGAAGCACATTGAAGAAATACGAAGGAACAAATTTTCCATTGGCAAAGATCCAAACCCTCTGATAGAAGATTTGCACCAAGCTGTCAAAAATCTGTCTGTTGAGCTTTATACCAAAGATGTTCACTTTCTGATGGAACTCATTCAGGTTCCCACTTACTACTTAGCAGCATACATCTCAATGTTTCAATGTGTTTCCCCAATAGCAGTTCTACTTATTTATTTATATATTCAGTGTTAGATTGAATGTTTAATCCAACGTAAAAGATGCTAACAGAAACTTGCAAGGAGATATAAGTCACCACCTAACTTGGTGCTTTCTGTGTAGGTTGTGTTGACAAAATAACATAGAGAATCATTTTGATGTAGTATAGTATTTTATTATAGTATTTTTATGTAATTTTTATAATACTGTTAACATAATCTGAATTATATTTTGAAAACTTTTCTCTAAAAATGAAGTTCTTTACAATTATTTATCTACTTTGGACGTGTAGAATCATTTTGAA
>Ga0123342_1008147_pt1 | contig 13402 bp, 10 predicted proteins | sample Turbeawhitnodule_FD_89960 | JGI IMG/M metagenome (GOLD analysis project Ga0123342, IMG submission 89960) | Root nodule microbial communities of legume samples collected from Mexico - Turtle bean Mexico white nodule | ecosystem: Host-associated > Plants > Roots > Nodule | place: Mexico: Nepantla...
CATTGTTGAATACATAAAGATGAGCATCTTTGTCAATAGCCAACGAGGGATAAACTCTACTGGTAATACAAATTCTCCCTTTCTCCCCAAAACTCTCAATAATGGACCGATCAATCTGCATAAATCTATATATATCAGACTACCAAAAACACGATGAAATGAAATCAGTAATATTTATCAGTACAATAAACATACCAAGCTTCTGAGTGAAATTGTTTTTTGATTAGGGTCTATGTCAAAGATAGTTCCATCTGTGGTTTTATCAAGGTCCTGCCTCAATGAAGACCTGTGAGGTGTGCACAACACTCAAAATCTCAAGTCTCAACCATAAATCACTAGTTCAGGTTTATTCTCAATGAAAAGTAAAATATATGCACCATAATTCATAGATTAAATTCAGAGAATTATGTCAGAAATTACCTGCTTTGGTCACTGCACATGAAACATACATATCTATTGGAGGTTTTATATATTCTGAAGAAGATTGCAGTGTGTTCTGTTTGGTCTTCAGATGCTAAAGCTAACAAACCAAATGGCCCTATTATGCCACTTCTTGATGCATATTCTTCACTACACAATAATTGAGGATCAACATCACTTTCTTCTAGCCACTCTGCATTCTCTAGTTCTGGTAGCTCAAACAACACTTCTACATCAGCCTTGAAAAGTAAAGTTTTAAAAAACCATCATTGATGTTGAACATGGTTTAAAAAGAAAAGAATGTGACAAAATACAGCAGAAGTTTACTTACCTGTGATGCAGTGATACCTGAGATTTCAAGAATTGATCCACCAACCAGTTTCTCTCCCACTATGCTAATGTGTTTGTCACGTAGTGTTTCTATCTCTTCAATTGGCCATTGCATTAGCCTGTTTCCACTTTCATCAAGCCAAACTTGTCTTGGAATACACTACAATGTACATAGAAAAGAACACTCATGAACATGATATGAATTTATAACCTGAAACCAATTTTAACCAAAAGAAAAAGTCTAACACAGAGCTAACATAAATACCTGAAGACCAGCCCATCCTTTCTCAATGTCATCATGGCTAGTGTCACACTCCTCCACCCACCCCCATAATATCCTTCTGCTCTTAGCATGGTCAAAAAATGACTTTGAAGCATAAAATTTACCATAGTCTAACCTTAAGTCCAAACTAGTTCCTGTGAATTTAACATCAGGAGTAAAGTTTCCATCTTCATTGGCATACTTACCAAGAAAATAATAGTCCTGATGTACCCGTAGATAGCTTATCTTTAATACATGTCTAACACTTTGATTTTGAACAGATGTATCCACCCCATTTGTACTATTGATGGACACAGGAAAAAAATCTGGACACTCACAAACTCCAGTATTATCTGATGCAAAAAAAGGTTTCAATTCCACTGTCCAATTAGCAAAATCCTCACTTTGGTAAAGAACTACCTTCCCTTCATCACCATTTTGAGCACCAATGACTACCCTCCATTTTCCATCCTTTCCCTGCCAAGCAGTTGAAGGGTCTCTGAAATTATCAACTTCAACTCCACTTGGTGGAGTCATGACAGGGTTTTGAGGGTGTTTCACCCATTCCCTTAAGAAGGGGTCTGATGGATTCTTTGGCATAGCTATGTTTTGAACTTGGTGTTTTTTATCATCAATTCCTGTGTACAAAATCACAGGTTTTTCTTTGCCTGGGATTATAGTGGCTGAGCCTGACCAACAACCGTTGAAGTCAAACTGTTCACTTGGCTCAATAGCATGGTCCAGATGAATCCAGTTGATGAGATCATAGGACACAGAGTGAGCCCACACCATTTTCTCACCGAAGGTTGCTGCATGAGGATTATGCTGGTAGAAAAAGTGGTAAACTCCTTTGTAGTACATTGGTGCTGCCACATTTATCTCAACACTTGTCATTTGGTCATATCAACAAATGCATATACATAACAGATTGAATAGATAAACGTTTTTTGTAGTTTCTTAAAGGAAAAGATGAGAACTTAAAATCTCTGACTTTTGGCATAGAAGAAAATTAACTTACACAATTTGGAGAAGTTAAATGAGAAGAACTTCTATAAAAATTTAACTGCATAAACTGATTTAGTTTATCAAAGAAGTTCAATAATTTTAACTTTTAAAAACTTATTCAGATATGACTATGATGTTGTGTGCAGTAATAGGCAGATAAGCAACTTAAAGTATGAGAAGTTCATGAGCATACCATTTGGATCTGAGAAATGAAGTCACCATTTGCAATTTTTGTCAACAAACATGTGAAAAGACAAGAGAAAAGAATTAGACATGAGTATTGAAATAGACACAAGCATATGTAAAAATCAAATAGACAAGAGAGTGCTGAGGGTAATAATAATACCATTCATCCAACATTGAGGGGGTTGAAAGTGGTACCAAGTTCTATAAGGTTGTTTCTGAGGTACCTTATACATGGTAGAATTGAGGTTATGTGAGGATGCTACCTCTCCACTGATCTCCATGATGATAGAAGAAGGTAAACAAAAACCAGATGGTGAGTACCTTGGTTTGATGAAGGGGTTAATATATGCAATTATACACACAGTGAATCTTTCACTGCTTGGAAAAAAGGCTCCACAGGTATAAAATGATTGGTGCTGATAAATCCATATCCTGGAAGAATTTGAATATGCACCAACTTTGAGAATATTGCAACTGAGAAATTATTTTTATTGATGACTTCTGTAGTCAATGCAATTTGGTTATATCTTTCTAATAAATTACATATTTTATATCACCTAAAAGGACAATTGAAAAGGAACCAACATAGAGTTCTGTTTGGTTCTGCTAACTATATCTTTGGGTTAAAGTATTATTGCAGTCTGATTAGTAGAAGAAATGAAAAAAAAAAACAAAAAAGACAAAATGATTTAGTAGAAGCACTAATAAATGAAATGTTCAAAATATTTATTCACTTAGTTTTCTTTAAAAAAAATAAATGATTTATTAATTTAATTAATAATTAGAAGATAATAGCAGGTCAATATAAGAGATGTATTATACGGAGAAGCTCGTGCTTATTTTATTGATGTAATATATATATATATATAGATGTAATATTACATCAATAAAATAAATAAAAAATAATTTTAGAAATAAAAAATAATTAGTTTCTATGACTAAATTAGAAATCATTTTATAAACTAAAATAACTTTGATTTCTAAATTAATTTTTATTATTGTTAAATAATTTCTAATTAATATCTAATTAGTTACCATGACTACCAATTTAGAGACTAAAAAAATAATTTTATTTATTATATATACACATAAGTATTTATAATTCTATGTTAGTTATAAAACTTTTTTTTATATTTAATAAAGAATATTTTAATATTATATTTATAGTAAAATTTTTAATTTTAAAATATTTTTTTAATAAAATATAGCTTAATGTAAGTTATATATATTTTTTCTACCATTTATAATGGTAAAATTGATAGGATTATATTCTCATCACTTATTTAAGTTTTTATCAAGTTAAATTTAAATTAAATTCTTCAATCAAAATTTTGGATTAAATAAGAAAATGCGAAACCCAACTTATACTTTATCCTCTACAAATAAAACAAACTTCTTTCTTTAATATTGCAAAATGAACTTTAAGCCTAACTCAATCCCATAAAACCAACTTATAGGATTGAGGTTTGCACCCACTTATATATAATGAAATGTCCTAATATCTAGTCGATGTGAGATCTCCAAAACACCCCTCGCGTCGAGAGTGACAACTCGTGCGTGGGATAACATATTATGGGTAATCCGATAAATACCCGATAGCCGATGGCCTGACCAATAAACACTTAAATAACTCAAGAAAAATCATCTTATTCTCTCAAACATATAAGGCAAGAACAGTAAATCATTCTCATAATTAAGGCTTCAAGACACACAAGAAAGATTGTGTTGGCTCAAGGAACTCTTTGTCTACATTTTTTTCTTATATTTTCCTTTTGCAAATCAATCATACAGACCCTTAACAAATAACATGGCAACGTGCAATTGGATGCAATGTATTTGAAGGTCTCATTGGGTTTTGTCATAGGAATTAGCCAAAAGAAAAATATTATTTCTCAGAAGACTTGGACTTTAAATATTCCTATTAATATTTTCAATTAGAACTTATCTTTTGGGTATCTCTGAGTCATCTTCACATGATAGATAGATGAAATCAACTAGAAAAGATTTATTTAGAAAGACCTTCACCATATAACCACAAATTATAACACAGATAATGACATTTTCCCATTCACATGGAAGCCAACTGTTGGTGTTTTTCACTTGCCAAACTCTCTTGAGATAGATTCAGCCATAACATAAGCATATGCCTGCATGCATGCATGATGAAGCCTATGACTTGTCCCTCTCTGATATGACTTTCCAAGACATCACTCCTTTTGCTTTATGGCCTAACAATTGGAGATAATTTAATAAGAGTTTAATTATTTGGTTAGTGATTTTACATCAAAGATAAAAAAAATTCATAATATACGAGTGATTACAAATATAAATTTTAAAGTTGAATTAGATATGATAGAAACTCGTAAAATAAAACTTGTGAAAAATAAAAAAATTTAGCTTATTATCACAATAATGTTTCCCTTTAACAAAAAAAAAAAAAAAAAGAAAATCAATTACTTCAAATTCAAGAGTTCACTACAAGAAAATCATGAAATAGAAATTAATTTTAGAGACAAAAAATAATTATTTGCTATAATGACTAAATTAGAGATCATTTTAGAGAGTAAATAGGTTTTTGGTTTATAAATTATTTTCTATTCTTGTTAAATGGTTTCTAAATTGGTATCTAATTAGCAACCAAATTTTTGCTACCAATTGGTAGTTAAAACCTTGTTAGCTAATTAGATACCAATTTAAAAATTATTTAACAATAATATAAACTAATTTAGAAACCATTTTTTTTAGTTTCTAAAATGGTCTCTAATTTAATTATTATTGTAACTAATTATTTTGGTATCTAAAAATTGGTTTCTATTTGATGATTTTCTTGTAGTGATTGTTTTGTTGGGTGCTGAATCATATTTCTCGTTCAGTAAAAAAATAATTACAAGAGTTCTAATTTACTAATGTCTTAATAAAATAATAAATAAATAATAAAGAATAAATTATATTACTACAAAAAAATATTAAATAACAACTAGATTTAGAAACAAAAAATAATTAGTCAATATATTGACTAAGTTAGACACTATTTTATAAACTAACAAATTATTGATATCTAAAGTGGTTTTTATTATTAATAAATTTATAAAGTAATTTTTAATTTGATATTTAAATTAGCTACCAAAATTTTAGCTACTAATATTTGATATTCTAAATTAGTCTTTAAAAGACTAATAAAGACTACTTTAGAATATAAAATAGTTAATGACTAAAACTTTGGCAACTAATGCTTAGATACTAATTTAAAAAATACTTAATAATTTTTTATTAATAATAAAAATTACTTTAAATCCCAATAATTATTTAGTGTATAAAATAGTCTCTAATTTAATTAATATAATAACTAATTATTTTTATCTCTAAAATTAGTTTCTATTTAATGATTTTTGTAATGTAAACTTTCTTATATTTTATTATAAATAACTTATTTTAATTAAATGAATTATGAAGAAGCATATACATCTTCTTAAAAAGAAAAGAAAAACCCATTCTACATGAGTCATCATATCATAACCATATTGAAATCCTTTCAAATTCTGAAAAGAATCTAGGATGGATTGGTATTTTATGTTATGAAATTCAAGACTTTATGAATGCCTAACTAATCACACAGATAACTTCAGGTTGGAATATATCCCAAGCTGATGTGTATGTAAAAGCTGATTGGTTTGGGATTGTTTCTCAGAACAAAGTGACATATCCTTAGTGAATACAATAGTCCTTCTCTTGTGGATATATAAACTACTTTACCAAACTAAACTAAAACTTGTAGATAGACCATCTTGCTCTTTTGACATTCTCCTTCTCCCTCATGCTTGCATCATGGAGATCATCACTGCAGAGCTACTAGTATTTGTTGTAGTTCCTTTTCTGCTAAACTGTGGAAATGGAATTGAAGCATTATCCACACATAGCATCAATTATAGAGCAACAACAAAGCAACCTTATCGAACTTCTTATCACTTTCAGCCCCAAGAGAATTGGATGAACGGTATTGTTAGTCATAACCTCCAAGTTTTGTGGATCCAGTTTCACTATTTCAACCTTAATACTTCGTAGGACTACCAGTTTATCTGTTCAATTCTGTTTCTTTTGTTGAACAGTTGATAGCTCTAATCCTTTTCTTTTATCATTTGACATGTTTTTGCGGATGATTATTGAACATGGATGTCTTCGTTTTGCAGATCCAAATGGTAAGCTCTTGAATTTATTGGACTATCAGTTACTTATATACCTCCCCATATCATCATCCATATGAGAAAATAGAATCTGTTCTTCGTGAAATTTGATCAAATTGTTCTTTGACCTCTCAAGAGTTTGTTTAAACAGGTTTCTCTATAAGTACTTACGGAACAAAATAAGTAAATTAAAATCAACTTATGCACTTAACTTCTGTAGAAGTCCTCTTCTAGTTTCTCCCAAAGCTAAGGTGCATGATCGAGTTGATTTTAACTTATGGAAGAATCTCTATTATAGGGAACTAAGCATTCATTCTTTGTTACTTCAAAATACCAAAAAAATGACTGGTGTTAATGTTGATTTAATCTCTCAGGGCCTATGTACTACAAAGGTGTTTACCACCTTTTCTACCAGCATAACCCTGAAGCAGCAACCTTTGGTGATAGGATTGTATGGGGTCATTCAGTATCCTATGATCATATCAATTGGATTCATTTGAATAATGCTATTGAACCAAGTGGACCATATGATATTAATAGCTGTTGGTCAGGCTCAGCCACTATAATCCCTGGGAAAGAACAGCCTATGATTTTGTACACGGGAATTGACTATAAGAAACATCAAGTTCAGAACTTAGCTGTGCCAAGGAATCTATCTGACACCTTCTTAAGGGAATGGGTGAAACACTCTAAGAACCCTGTCATGACTCCACCAAGTGGAGTTGAAGTTGATAATTTCAGAGACCCTTCAACTGCTTGGAAGGGAAAGGATGGGAAATGGAGGGTAGTAGTTGGTGCTCAAAAGGGTGATGAAGGGAAGGCAATTCTCCACCAAAGTGAGGATTTTGTTAATTGGACAGTGGACCCTAATCCCTTTTATGCATCACAAAATACTGGAGTTTGTGAGTGTCCAGACTTTTTCCCTGTATACATGAATGGCAGCACAAATGGGGTGGATACATCTGTGCAAAATCCAAGTGTTAGACATGTCTTGAAGATAAGCTACCTACGCAAGCAGCATGATTACTATTTTCTTGGTAAATATGCATCTGATCAGGAAAACTTCATTCCTGATGTCAGGTTTACAGGGACTAGTTCAGACTTGAGGTATGACTATGGTAAATTCTATGCTTCCAAGTCATTTTTTGACTATGCCAAGAACAGGAGAATATTGTGGGGATGGGTGAACGAGTCTGACTCCACACAAGATGACATTGACAAAGGATGGGCTGGTCTACAGGTATTTTAGTTATTTCAGCTGCCTTTTGTGTTCATTTTCAAATGAATCATATATCAGAAGGTTTACTTCTTTAACAAATGTTACCTTTGAAGATATGATTTTATTAGATTCAATGCAAACAGGGATATAAGATATGATTTATGTTATTTTGATACCTTAATCATTGTCACATATGTGTATGTCACAAGTCCTGTAATCCTATAGTTTCTAATGCACCTTTTTATCATGCTATTTTCTCAACATATGATCTCACTGAAATTTGTTAGAAGTCACAAAATGTTGTTAGTTTTACTTCTTCTTTAACAAGTCTGACTCATGATTTCCATAATTTTCAATAAATATTAACATAGAGCGTTTGGCAATGTAGTCAATTCCAAGGCAAGTTTGGCTAGATAAAAGTGGGAAGCGATTGGTTCAGTGGCCACTTGAAGAGGTAGAACAGCTACGTGGCAAGCACATAAGAATAACGGGGGAGAACCTTGTGCATGGATCACATCTTGAAGTCTCGGGTATCACTGCATCACAGGTAAGTACATTGATGCTATATTTTCATTGATAAATTTCAGACCAAGCAAATGATCAATGGTAAGTGTTTTCAAATTTGAACTTTTGAAGGCCGATGTAGAAGTGTTGTTTGAGCTACCTGAACTAGAAAAGGCTGAGTTTCTTGATCCAAATGGAGTTGATCCCCAACTACTCTGTAGCCAAGAATATGAATCAAGAAGTGGCATAATAGGGCCATTTGGTTTGTTAGCTTTGGCTTCAAAGGATCTCAAAGAGCACACTGCAGTCTTCTTCACAATATACAGAACACCCAATAGATATGTATGCCTCATGTGCAGTGACCAAAGCAGGTTGCTTCTGAATTCCAACATTCCCTCAACATAATTTTTTGTTCATGTAATTTGTGATTGAGACAGATTTTTGTTTCCACATTACAGGTCCTCATTGAGGCATGAACTTGACAAAACTACATATGGAACTATCTTTGATCTAGATCCCAATCTAAAAAAGATTTCACTAAGAAGCTTGGTATGTCTATTTCTAACAAGTATTCTCACTCCTTGTTTTATGATATGCTTGTAGTCTGATGAATTCTTATTATGCAGATTGACCACTCCATTATTGAGAGTTTTGGCGATGAAGGGAGAGTTTGCATCACTAGCAGAGTTTATCCATCATTGGCTATAGACAAAGATGCTCATCTTTGGGTATTTAACTATGGAAGCCAGAGTGTGTTGGTCTCAAAACTGAACGCTTGGAGCATGAAACAAGCAGAGATTGGCTATGAGGGAAACATAAGCTATACCTAAGAAGGATTAGAAGATTTTTGACACTGTTGCATGTGTGCCATAACATTGTTTTTCCCTCTATATTGGTCCCTCCATGATTGTCATATCTAGGATATAACTATGCTGTTTGTTGTTATTTTAGAAATACTTGTAATGTGTCTCTGCAGATCAATGGATTGAACCAATAAACAGACCACAAAACATTCATAAAGGACATGCAAATGAAACTTATTGCTTCTAAAACGCACTTCCTTACTATAATCACTTAGTTAAATAGTTTGAGTTAGAAATTCTATAATTCTAACAAATTAATATGTGCTACTTTAACTATTTTACGACACGTGTTAGAAGTAATAAATTTGTCACTAACGGATATCAAACCCACATGAAATAGTTGAATTTTTTTAGTATCAGATTCATTAAATAGAAAATCATAAGTAAGAAAAATTATTCGATGTTTGTTGGGTATGAGATTACAAGAATGTAAATAAAGCAAAGTAAAGAGTTTTTAATTCAATTAGTAAAATTGGAATTGGGGGTTCATCTTTCTCACTCTTTTGTATTTTGAAAAGCAAAAATATTATTTTTGTACAACACTTTGAATGCAATTGTAAAAGTTGTCAGTATAATTCTAACAAAGACAAACTACAACACGGAAACTACAACAGTCTAATATAAAACGTCAATAAAAACAAGATTTTTTATGCAAAAAAGACATGAATACAAAAAAAAATGCATAAAGTGAAATATACATACAGTAATGCAAACTTTGCATATGAAAGAGATAATCAAAGCTTCAAGTGTTTAGAATATTTGCACATCTAATAGATGATCTACATATATATCATTAGTAAATTATTTACATTTATGAAGCTGGACTCCAAAATAATGAGTATTACATATCTTGTAGAGAGTTCTTCCTTGCAAGCCAACAATGGTTTGTTGTACAACCAAGAGTGACTAATTGATGTTGTACACTCAGACTTAATCTCAAGGGAAGATTAGCTAATAAAGTACCAAAAGTGATTTTATATACTCATTCATTGTAAGTTAGAAATGACAACTATAATACTTGGAACTCAGATGAGTGAACCATTAGAAACCTTTGGTGGATCAGTTGTATCAGGCTTTACATGAGGTTAGGATGGTTCTGGGAGAAACGGATAGGTGGGTTTGGAAGGTAGGGGGTCTTCAGACGTTTTCAGTTATTTCTGCTTATTCTCTTCTTAGGAGGGATGTTGAGGTGGATTTCTCTCCGACTTACAGTAAGTTATGGAGTTGTAAAGTCGTACCTTCTGCTTTAGTCACTGCTTGGAGGGTGCTGGAGAATAAGATCGCTATTAGGGTCAATTTGGAAAGGCGAGGTGTGTTGGTTGGTAGTCCTTTGTGTTGTTTGTGTGGGAAGGAGGAAGAGTTTTACTACCATTTGTTTTTCGATTGCAGTTTTGCTTGGCGGGTTTGGTGCCTCTGCTTTAAGTGGTTGAGGGTGGCGTTTGTGTCCCATATTGATCCTTTGTTAAACTTTGCCCAGTTCAGGATGAGTCAGTCTTCATAGTCGGTTAATGACGTGTGGCGCACAATCTGGGTTGGGGTGGTGGGTGAAATTTGGATCCACAGGATTTCTATTATCTTCAACAGGGGAGTGATTGATGCGTCTGAAGTGTGTGCACAGGTGCAAGCAAATGTTTGGTCTTGGATTAATGTTAGATCTCGGTCTGTCTCGTTTCCCTTTTCTAGTTGGTGTATGGTTTTTTTGGATTGTATGAGAATGATTGCTTGATGTAGTTTAAGTTTTGTGTCCGGTTAGTGTTTTTGTTTGTTAGTTTGGAGGTTTTAGTTAGTAGTTGATTTTGTATCTTTTGTATAAGGGTTGAACCACCCCTGAAGTGACTCGCATTTATTTATTTGTTATTGCTGATAAAAAAAATTATAAAGAAAATGTTCATTGTTGATTTCTATAACTTGAGTCTACTTGTTTTGATCACCTTAATACGTTTCGGGATTATTTTACAAATCATCATATGACTCTCGACCCCATGTTTAAGTAAAAAAAGTTTTTCTAAATACTTTTAAACTTCATTCAAACTCTTCTTTCTAAATTTAATGTTTTCTTTATCATATTATACTTTTTATACCAGTGATAAATAAAATATATTTCTTCTTTTGTTAAATTTCTCTAATATTTGGGATGATTAATATCTTAAAATCAATTGTAGTGTAGTTTTTATTCCAACTAAACTCTACCTACGAATTAAAAATATTTGAATTTATGCATTTGCGGTGATTTGATAGATGAAAAGAATAGAAATGTGAGTTTGTTAACCCTTAGCCATAAGTACAAAAGAGGTAAATGTTTATAGAATCACAATTTTACCTTTTAATTATAAAGTATAAATTTATTTATATTTCTAATTGAAGGTTGAGTTATCTATTTCAACATAAAAGTGTAAATATAATGTTACAACCTAAATTAAATTTGTTTCTTTGATATGAAATTCATAAGCCCTATCATTGTTAATTTTGGTACTCAATAATTGTGAAATTCAATTTAATTTGTACATTTAGTTCATGAGAGTTTGAAAATTAATTAACACTACAAGAAAATCATTAAATAAAAATTAATTTTATATATCAAAATAAATAGTTATTATATTAATTAAATTAAAGACTATTTTATAAACTAAAAAATCATTAATATTTACAATAATTTTTATTATTAATAAATTTATAAAATAGTTTCTAAATTAATATTGAATCATTAACTATCAATGTTTTAGCAACTAACTACTTATTTATATTCTAAAGTAGTCTCTATTACTCTTTTAGATACTAATTTAAAATATAAAATATTAGTACCTAAAACTTTGTTAACTAATTTAAATATCAATTTATAAATTATTTTATAATTTTTTATTAATAATGTTTTAGTTTCTAACATAGTATCTAATTTAGTCAGTGACTGATTATTTTTTGTTTCTAAATTTAGTTTTTATTTAATGGTTGTTTTTAAGTGTAATATTATGATAAAAAAATATGTAAAAAATAAATTATTTCATTTTAATTGTTAATAATACTTTAAAAATTAATTTTTAAAAAAAAATACACAGTTTTAAATTATAAAATACATTGATTTATGAATGTGATGGCATAATCCATTATGTACTATAGGATAAAGAAGACATTCACTTTGCATAATCCATTGCATTGCATTTAAAAAGTGACATATATATTAGTACTATATAAATATGACAGTTTTTCTATATAATTAAATGTAGACTTAAATAAACTTTAGTCTCTGCGGATGTTTACATTTCTATTTTTTTATTCTATTTTCATTTCTTTCTTTATATATAATTTTTTAGTAATATTATTTAATAGAATGAACATTTTTTAAGAATTTTTTAACAATAAAATTACTATTTTAATGTAAGTTTTACAAATTTCTTAAAAACGTTCTTATATAATACATTCTCTCCATTTTAAGCAATTGTGAGGTTTCATACCAAAATAATATTTTTATCAATAAATTTTTTTATAAGAACTTATTTCTGAGATGTATTATAATTTTCTATAGATTTGGATTTTGATTTTTGCAAATAAAAACAGAATAAGTATATGAATCATATCAATGTTATCTTCTTAAGTATTAGGTTAATTATTTCATTGAATTTAGATTATGACAAAAGTTTTGGAAGCTCCTTGATGTAGAAAGAGTTTTGAAAACTTATTAACTTATATCTTTATTTGTTGCTTACTATATGTTTTGAGAATGGACACGAAGAGAGCAAAAGCAAAATGTAACTCAAATATTAAGGCTCAGTTTGCTTCTATAAATGTATTATTCACAAGGAAAGAAGTGAAAGGATATTCATGGTTTGAATCCAGGGTTTTGCAGAGAAGAGGAGGAGAGGATATACCTGTGAACAGTAAATATCCTCTCCCCTCAAAATGAAGAGATGTAGAGGAAAAGTCACATCATCAAGTGTTATTTCCGAATTTACCCTCATTATTCTGCAAGAATTTTTAATATTAAAAAACAATATTTTTTTTATTTTTATAAGATGTGATTTATTTTCTAATTTTATAGTACATATTTAATATTTTAAAAAATTATTTGAAGTTCTCTTTTTATTTAATTTATTGCTGCATTTATATTTACATTTTTTAATAATTATTATGTTTATGAGTTAGTAATTTATTTGATAATAGTTTTTTATGAAATTATTTTTTATTGTTAATTACGTTATATTTTTTTAGTATTTTTTTATTATTTTAGGATTTTTAATAATAAAAAATATTATCTTTTATTTATATAAGATCGAATTTCTTTTTTAATTTTATAATGCATGTTTAATATTTTAAAAATTTATTTGAAGTTTTATTTTTATTTAATTTGTTGAATACTTTTTTTCTAATTATAATTTTTAAATTATATCTATTTATATTTAATATATATTTATTTTCTAATTTTAATTTTTAAATCTAC